>Ga0206937_10005_pt2 | contig 54363 bp, 56 predicted proteins | sample Alteio_BWOrgHeat_11_FD_152923 | JGI IMG/M metagenome (GOLD analysis project Ga0206937, IMG submission 152923) | Enriched cells from forest soil in Barre Woods Harvard Forest LTER site, Petersham, Massachusetts, United States -... | ecosystem: Environmental > Terrestrial > Soil > Temperate forest >... | reverse complement strand
TAAACGCTTCGCGATGAAGTACATTTTGTGGGTAGGTTTGCTTGTAGCAGGCTGTTTGTTTATGAACAACCCTGTACAGGCGCAAAAAAAAGCCGATACTGTTTCATCAGGTGATGTGCAGTTTACCAGTATCCCTACTGCTGCCGATAGTATCGCCATCCGCAAAAAACAAATGGAAGCGAAAAATGCTGCGGCAAATGCTGCTGCTATTACGCAAAAGGTAAGTGAAGCAGCATCAAACCAGGCAAAACTAAGCAGCGATAAGCCGAAAACGTTGTGGGAGATATTTTTAACAGGGCTTGGCGGCGGCTTCCTGGCTGTGCTGATGCCATGTATCTATCCATTGCTCCCGTTAACAGTAAGCTTCTTTACTAAAAAGGCCGGTTCGCGCGCCAAGGGTATTTCGCATTCGCTTATCTATGGCCTGTCCATCATCGTTATTTACGTAGCGCTGGGCATGCTCATTTCTATCATTTTTGGTTCGGACGCGCTTAACGAGCTCGCCTCCAACGGCGTGTTTAACATGTTTTTCTTTTTGTTGCTCATTGTATTTGGCATATCATTTTTAGGCGCTTTTGAGATCACCCTGCCTTCATCACTCGGCAATAAGCTGGATGCTAATGCCGATAAGGGCGGTATTGCCGGATTATTTTTTATGGCTGCAACGCTGGTGGTAGTGTCGTTCTCCTGTACCGGCCCAATCATCGGCACGCTGCTGGTAGATGCCGCCTCCAAAGGTGACCGCCTTGGCCCGGCCATAGGCATGCTAGGCTTTTCAACGGCATTAGCGTTGCCGTTTACCGCGTTTGCCATATTCCCTTCAGCGCTGAAAAGTCTGCCAAAATCAGGCGGCTGGTTAAATAGCGTAAAGGTTGTATTGGGATTTTTGGAACTAGCATTTGCACTTAAGTTTTTGTTGAATGTAGACCTGGCCTATCATTGGAATAAATTCGACCGTGAGACCTTCCTTTCTTTATGGATAGCGCTTGGCCTGCTGCTGGGCTTATACCTGATAGGCAAATTGAAATTCTCGCACGACAGCGAAGTGCAGCATATAACTATACCGCGTTTCTTTGTTTCGGTTATCGTTTTTGCCTTTGTTATTTATATGATCCCCGGCTTATGGGGCGCGCCGCTGAAAGCCATCAGCGCTTTCCTGCCTCCCCGCGCCACGCAGGATTTTGATCTTTCGCAAATACCAGGCGGAGGTGGTCCGTCTTCGGGCAGTGCCCCCGATACCAGTTTTAAGAACCGAAAATACACCGACCTGTATAAAAGCCTGAGCATAAAAGGCATTGAAGCATGGTACGACTATGACCAGGCTTTGCAGGCATCGAAAAAATTGCATAAACCTATTTTTATCGACTTCACAGGCTTTACGTGTGTGAATTGCCGCAATATGGAAAACAGCGTGTGGATAGATCCGCAGGTTTTTGGCCATTTGCGCAATGATTTTGTAATGCTGCAATTGGTTGACGATGATAAATCGTCATTAGCCCCTGCCGATCAGTACGTTTCTAAGTACAGCTATAAAACGATCACTACCATGGGCCAAAAAGCCAGTGATATCGAGGCTTCGCGGTTTGGCTCCAACTCGCAGCCGCTTTATGTGATCCTGGACAGCGACGGAAACCTGCTTACAGGTAAAGATGGTAAGACCATACAGCCATCGCCTGCTGATTTTGACGTTGACCACTATCTTAAATTTTTAGAAAGCGGTATCGCCGCATACCAACACAAGTAACAATTACGTTATTATTACCGGCCTCTTTTTAAGGGTGGACATTTGGTGGACGACTAAATCTCAAATTCCCTTATCCCGATTAAAAAATAAATGTATTTTTGCGCGATTTATGGTGTAAATGATACACCAAATGGATTTACGCAAACGTTTGAGCACGTTACTTTGATTTACTGCAGATACAAGGCTAAATGGCTGAGATAAAAAATATTGGTTTATATACTTCGGGCGGCGATGCGCCGGGCATGAATGCTGCCATAAGGGCAGTTGTACGTGCGGCCCTTTACTATGATATACAAGTTACCGGCATTCGCCGTGGTTACGAAGGTATGATAAAAGGCGATTTCTGGCCGATGGGCCGTAAATCGGTATCCAACATCGTACAACGTGGCGGCACCATCCTTAAAACTGCCCGCAGCGAGCAGTTCCGGACACCTGAGGGCCGCAAAATTGCTTACGAAAACTTGCAAAAACAAGGTATCGACGCGCTGGTGGGTATCGGTGGCGATGGTACATTTACCGGCGCCAGGGTTTTTGGGCATGAATATGACATCCCGATTGTTGGTTTGCCCGGTACTATTGATAATGACCTTGCCGGTACGGATTTTACCATCGGTTATGATACCGCCATTAACACCGTTGTTGATGCGGTAGATAAGATCCGCGACACCGCCGAATCGCACGACAGGCTGTTCATCATCGAAGTAATGGGCCGCGACTCGGGCCTTATCGCCCTGCGTACCGGTATTGCAGCCGGTGCAGAAGCTATCCTGATCCCCGAAAATAAAACCGGGCTTTCAGGCTTATTCGACAGGCTTGAGCATGGGCGTAAAGACAAATCATCACGTATCGTGATCACCGCCGAAGGTGACGATGTTGGGGGCGCATTTGAGCTGGGCCGTTTGGTTACCGAAAAATTCCCGCATTATGATACGCGAGTATCTATACTTGGCCACATCCAGCGCGGTGGCAAGCCAACCTGCCAGGACAGGGTATTGGCCAGCCGTGTAGGTGTTGCAGCCGTTGAAGCTTTACGCGATGGCCGCCGTAATGAAATGATCGGCGTTATCCATAACGAGATCTCTTACACGCCTTTCGAGAAAGCCATCAAACAAAAGATAGATATTAATGAGAAGTTTTTGAAGATAGTGGAGATGCTGTCTTTGTAAAAAGAGAAAGGTTAAAGGCATATCTTAAAAAGAGGCTGTATCACATACGATGGTGCAGCCTCTTTTTTTGTGGATTATTTAAATGGCCGGTTTTGAAACCTTTCAGGGGTTAATTATGTGATCTTGTAAACCATTTTGGCCTGAATTGTATAATTTATGTCCTTTGAGACAAATTTTACAATAGTCATATTTGCTTTATGAATCATGACCAATGTGTCGGCACAAATGATCTGGAGCGAAACCAAATCGTTATCGTAGCTATGTCTGGCGCTGCGCTGCTCACATTTGCAGGCCCCTCGGATGTTTTTATGCAGGCAGACAAAATTTTAAGACTTTCCGGAGTTCGGCATGGATACGATGTCCGGATCGTATCGCCAACAGCAAACAAAAAAATTATCAGCGATATCGGGATCGAAATCAATTGTACGCACAGTGCGATGGAAATTGAAGGGCCTGTTGATACCCTGATAATTGCCGGCAATGATTCGAAGGGTTTAAAAAACCCTGAATACAATGATTTTTTCAATTGGCTGTCATCCGTAACTGAAAATAACCGCCGCCGCATTGCGTCGGTTTGCGGAGGCGCTTTTGTTTTAGCCAGGGCCGGATTGCTGGATGGAAGAAAAGCTACCACTCACTGGGACATGAGCGAAAGGCTAAAGAAAGAATACCCGCTTGTACAGGTAGACCCCAATGCGTTTTATACCACCGATGGGAACATCTACACGTCAGGCGGCGTGTCCTCAGGTATTGATCTGGCGCTTGCGCTTGTAGAAGAAGATCATGGGAAAGATATTGCCATCCAGGTTGCCCGAAGATTAGTTTTTTATCTTAACCGGCCAGGCTTTCAAATACAGTTTGCCAATCTCCTGCCAGCTTACGAAAGTTCAAATATCGCAGCAAAACTGCTTACCTGGTTTAACGAAAACCTGCACAAACCATTAGATGTCGTCCGCATAGCCGACCATGTGAATATGAGCACAAGAAATTTTACGCGTGTGTTTCATAAACAAACAGGGATGCCCCCGGCCAAATTTATAGAAAAGCTAAGGATTGAAATGGCCCGGAAATACCTTGAAGATACTGATATGTCCCTTGAAAATGTAGCAGAAAAATGTGGCCTTGGTGGTCTTGTCTCTATGCGCCGCACTTTTTTGCGGCATTTGATGACCACCCCATCTGATTACCGCCGTGCATTCAGGACGTCGCTGAAAGCAGTTAACACTGTTTAACCGAATTAAAATTAACCGATAATACAAGAAATATGAAAATTGCAATCAATGGGCTTGGCCGGATAGGCCGGATGACCCTTCGGGCGTTACAAAACAAACCGGAAATAGAAGTTGTGGCGGTAAATGACCTGACAGACCTCAAAACACTAACACACCTGCTTAAATATGATACTGCCCACGGCCGTTTTCCGGGCGAAGTAGCGGCCGATGCCGATGCCATGATCGTAAACGGAAAACGCATCCTGTTGCTGAGCGAAAGAGACCCTCAAAAGCTGCCATGGAAAGCGTTGGATATAGATGTCGTGATCGAGTCGACAGGGAGATTTACAGATAAAGCAGCAGCACAGGCGCACATTGATGCCGGTGCAAAAAAAGTACTGATTACGGCGCCGGCAACCGGCGGCGTAAAAACCATTGTACACGGCATAAATAACGAGCTGATAGGTAATGATCAAATTTACTCAACAGCCTCCTGCACTACGGGCGGCATTGCCCCGGTATTGTATATACTCGATAAGGAATTTGGTATCGAATCTGGTTATATGATCACCGTTCATGCGTTTACAGCCGACCAGAATTTGCAGGATGGGCCCCATAAAGACTTGAGAAGAGCTCGTGCGGCAACCTATTCCATCATCCCTACAACAACAGGCGCAGCTAAAGCGATAGGTGATGTGCTGCCAAATTTAAAAGGCAGAATGGATGGCTATTCGTACCGTGTACCGGTAATTGATGCATCTATTGCAGACCTGTCGGTAAACCTGAAAAAAGAGGTATCTGCGGCTGACCTGAATAGCTTGCTTAAACATTATGCCGAGAATTCGCTTAAAGGGATTATGGAATATACCGAAGAACCATTGGTATCATCAGATATTCTTGGCAATACGCATTCGTCAATTGTTGATGGCAGCCTTACCAAAACCATTGATAAATTAGTAAAGGTAGTTGCCTGGTATGATAACGAAGTTGGCATCTCTAACAGGATAGCAGAATTAGTGGCGGAATTATAAAGTAACAAACTAATAAACGGAAAACATTACCGAATTACAGCCAATCAAAAAGGCCATATCGATTCAATGATATGGCCTTCTTTTATCTTTTACAATTTAACTTTATTCCTCAACAATCTCACTATTCGGACTTTCCACCTCCGGCACCTCGCGTTTAAAGTAATGCTTCTGACGGAAAAGGATCAGGATAACCCCCACCGAAATAGCTGCATCGGCCAAGTTAAATATCGGGCGAAAAAACACAAAATCTTCACCGCCCCATATAGGTACCCATTGAGGGAAATTACCGGACAATAGCGGAAAATAGAACATATCCACCACACGGCCATAAAATACCGGTAAATGCTGGTAGATCAGTCCGTAAAAGGTAGAATCTACTATATTACCCAGTGCACCGGCCAATATCAGCGCCACGCACATGATGAGCCCGCGGTTATATTTGTGTTTGATAAGATATACCAATCCATAACCGATAGATAACACCGCGGCTATGCGAAAAATGGTTAGCACCAGTTTGCCGAAACTGCCACCCAGTTCCATGCCAAACGCCATACCGTTGTTCTCGGTATAGTGAAGCATGCCATGGCTGCCCAGGAAATGAACATCGCTGAGTGGATCATTCATGATCATATGCGTGCGCACCCAGGTTTTGATGATCTGGTCGATAAGGACAATAAAAATGACGAGTAAAAACGGTTTGTAGTAAGCCGGTTTCATTAATTCTGCTTCATTTTTGCTTCCATGCTCAGTGTAGTATGCGGTACTGCACGCAGGCGTTCTTTTGGTATCAGTTTACCGGTTTCGCGGCAAACACCGTAAGTTTTATTTTCAATACGTACCACCGCTGCTTCCAACTGCTCTATAAATTTTTTCTGGCGTGCTGCCAGTTGGTTTATCTGCTCTTTTTCAAGTGTAGCCGATCCGTCTTCCAGTGTTTTGTAGGTACCGGCAGTATCATCAGTTCCGTTTGCATTTGGCGAGCTCAATGACGATGCCAAAGCATTCAGTTCTTCACGGGCTATGCGCAGTTTGTCCATCAACAACTCCCTAAACTCTTTCAGTTCTGCGTCAGAGTACCTTGTTTTATTCGATTCTTCTTTCATTATTATATTTTACTAATAGCGATCAATATTTCATTATCATCAATAACAGCAGGGTCACCTGCAACAAGCTCATTGTCAATTACTACAGTATCGGCTAAAATTTCGGCGCAAATATAGGATAAATTAGTTTGAGCGGCTTCGGTTATCAATGTACTGCCATTTGGCTTAATACGTACGTTTATCCTGTCGGTTACCTCAAATCCTTTATCCTTGCGCAGGTTTTGTATCCGGTTGATCAGCTCGCGTGATAACCCTTCCTGTTTTAATTCATTGGTTATCGTAACATCTAAAGCAACAGCTAGTTTGCCCAGGTTTGCTACCTGCCATCCCGGAACATCTTCAGCGATGATCTCGACGTCGGTGGTGATCAGTGAATAGTGATTAGTGACCAGTTGAAATGTGCCTTCTGTCTCCAGTTTTACTATATCATCCTGTGTCAATTTGCTTATTTCTTCAGCCACCGCTTTCATATCCTTACCCACCTTTGCACCCAATGCTTTAAAATTCGGTTTTACCTTCTTTTTTATAAACCCTGATGCATCGGTAATATACTCAATAGTTTTGATATTGGTTTCAGACAGGATGAGGTCCTTCACCTGTTCTACCTGGTGCTCGAAGTCTTTATTCAGTATCGGCAGCATGATCTTGCTCAAAGGCTGCCTCACATTAATGCCCACTTTTTTACGCAACGACAGCACCAGCGATGAAATATCCTGCGCCATTTGCATGCGCTCTTCTAAAGCCTTGTTCACCAAAGCTTCGTTGTAAGCAGGGAAATCTGCCAAATGCACCGACTCAAAGCTTTCTTTTTGGGTGACGCTGTTCAGGTCGATAAACAACCTGTCGGCAAAGAACGGCGCAACCGGCGACATCAGCTTGGCGATAGTCACCAAACAAGTATACAGCGTTTGGTAAGCCGATAATTTATCGTCGGAGTTATCCGATTTCCAGAAACGGCGGCGGCTTAAACGCACGTACCAGTTACTCAAATGCGCATCCACAAAATCCTGTATCGCGCGGGATGCCTTGGTTGGCTCGAAATCGGCATAGAACTCATCAACTTCCTTGCTCAGTGTATTGAGCAGGGAGATGATCCACTGGTCGATCTCCGGACGGTTTTTGATGTCGATCTCCGCTTCTTTATATTGAAAACCATCAATATTGGCATACAGCGAAAAGAACGAGTAGGTATTATACAGCGTACCGAAAAATTTACGGCGCACCTCGTCAACACCCTCGAGATTGAATTTCAGGTTATCCCATGGCGATGCATTGCTGATCATGTACCAGCGGGCCGCATCCGGGCCGTATTGGTTAATGGTCTCGAACGGATCAACAGCATTGCCCAAGCGTTTAGACATTTTGTTGCCGTTCTTATCCAGCACCAAACCGTTTGATACCACGTTTTTAAACGCGATGCCTTTGTTGCCCACTTCGGCGTTAACAGCTTTTATCTCCTCGCTGGTTTCGCTCAGCAATACCGCAATGGCATGCAGCGTAAAGAACCAGCCACGGGTTTGGTCGACACCCTCAGCAATGAAATCTGCCGGGTAAGATTTTTTGAATTCTTCCTGGTTCTCGAACGGATAATGCCATTGCGCATACGGCATGGCGCCGCTGTCGAACCAAACGTCTATCAGGTCGGGCTCGCGCACCATGGCCTTGCCATTTGATGAGGTGAGGATCACATCATCTACATAAGGGCGGTGCAGGTCGGCCAGCTCAAAGGCTTCAGGCATCAGCCCGGCAACCTGTGATATTTTAATTTCTCTCTCTAAATCAGCTATTGAACCGATGCATTTTTCCTCAGTGCCTTCTACTTCGCGCCAGATGGGCAGCGGTGTGCCCCAATAACGTGAACGCGACAGGTTCCAGTCAACCAAATTTTCCAGCCAGTTACCAAAACGGCCTGTTCCGGTTGATTCCGGTTTCCAGTTGATGGTTTTGTTCAGCTCAACCAGCTTGTCCTTAACGGCTGTGGTTTTAATGAACCAGCTATCCAACGGGTAATACAATATCGGCTCGTCCGAACGCCATGAATGCGGGTAGCTGTGCTCGTATTTCTTTACGTCGAACGCCTTGTTGTCTTCCTTCAGTTTGATGGAGATGAGCACGTCGGTTGGTTTAAAACCTTCAACCTCACGCTCTTCTTTGCTGTAATATTCTTCCTTTACATAGCGGCCGGCAAAGTCGGTTACCTCGCTTACAAATTTGCCCTGCTTGTCAACCAATGGCACTTCCTTACTTGTTTCGTCTTTTACCAAAACAGACGGTACGCCCTGTTCCTTGCAGGCCCGGAAGTCGTCCGCACCAAAAACAGAGGCGGTGTGTACGATACCGGTACCATCCTCAGTAGTCACGAAATCAGCCGGGATCACGCGGAAGGCGTTTTTCTCCAGATCTTCGTTTGTTACATAAGGCATCAGTTGGTGATAGCGCAGGCCAACCAGGTCGGAGCCTTTAAATTCGGCTTTAACCGTCCACGGGATGATCTTATCGCCGCCTTTGTAATCTTCAAACGAAGCGTTTTCGCCTTCAACTTTAAAATATTTGCTCACCAGCACTTTTGCCAATACCACGCTTACAGGTTCGTAAGTGTAGGGATTGAAAGTGCTGATCTTTACGTAATCGATGTTCTCGCCAACAGCGAGGGCGCAGTTTGACGGGAGCGTCCACGGGGTGGTCGTCCAGGCGAGGATCACAGTGTCTTCGGCCTCATCCCCGATGTTGGTGTCCCCACCAACACTATCGAACAAAACAGGCATCAGCGGATGTTGCTGGTCTTTCTTTAAATGGAATTGAGCCACGATTGTCGTATCCTTCACCATTTTATAAGTACCCGGCTGGTTCAGCTCATGCGAGCTTAAACCGGTACCCGATTTTGGCGAATAAGGCTGTACGGTATAACCTTTGTACAGCAGGCCTTTGTTATAAAGCTCCTTCAGGATCCACCAAAGGCTCTCGATGTATTCGTTCTCGTAAGTGATGTACGGGTTTTCCAGGTCGACCCAGTAGCCCATTTTTTCGGTGAGATCGTTCCAGATATCGGTATAGCGCATTACTTCCTTGCGGCAAGCGGCGTTGTAATCCTCGATAGAGATCTTTTTGCCGATATCGTCCTTGGTAATTCCCAGCGCTTTTTCAACCGCCAGCTCTATAGGCAAGCCGTGCGTATCCCAGCCGCCTTTACGTTTTACCTGGTAGCCTTTCAGCGTCTTGTAACGGCAGAAAATATCCTTGATAGAACGCGCCATTACGTGGTGGATGCCGGGCATACCATTGGCGCTTGGCGGCCCCTCGTAAAATGTATACGGGTTACTTGCCGGGCGGCTGCTGACACTTTTTTCGAAGATGTTATTCTGTTTCCAGAAATCGAGTATCTGCTTGCCGGTTTCAGGCAGGTTAAGCTGTTTATATTCCTTGTACTTCAATTTTTTACGCCTCAATTTTAGAGGTTGCAAAATTACGGAATATTTGGCTTAAAACACAATAAAACAGTGCCAAAATGCGGTTTGGTAGGGCAGAGTTTGATAAACACACCCCTGCCTTTGCGCACCAGCTGACGCGCCCCCTCTCAAGAGGGGAACCGAAAAGTAATAGTTCCCCTCTTGAGAGGGGGCGCGACGGAAAAGTGCGGTTGCAGGGGTGTGTCTATCAAAGCGGTATTTTCCAATATTAGAACTAAAAAGCTATATTAGCTTTATGAAAAATAGAATAACAGGTTTTGCATTAATATTTGCCGGCTGCGCAATAATTTATGCCTTTGCAATGTGGGGGCCGTTGGCCAAAAACCTTAAGCTTGCCGATTTTCTGAAAGGATTTACATTAGGCTTTGGGCTCATTGTTGGCGTTTCTTTGGTTGTGCTTTTGGTTAAGAGAGCACGGGAAAATGCAGGTGTCGTAAAGTCTTAAATAGACCTTATATGCTTAGAGGTTCTATATTTTTCCAGTATAAAAACTTTTCAAGTTCGTCCCATGCCTCCGGTGTAAAAAACCGGGCGATCACATAAACAGTTTGCTCATCGGTCCTTAATTCCCAGGTGAGGTACTTCGTTTTTGAAAATACCCTTGTCGGGAAATTTACCTTACTTCTTGCAAACTGGTGCATTTTTAATTTAAGCCGGAAAGACGGCTTATTTACCAGCAAAGGGATGTTAACACCTGCGGTAGTAATTGTAAGATGCTCGCCTTCTATCGTAAATTGGGTTACTGTGCTGTTAAACAGGATCAGATCCGGGCGAAAGTAAACCAGGGCAAGCGCTATCAAAAAAGCAAACGTTATCGCCTGGTATATCCAAAAAGTTAAATTGAAACCTTCGGCCAAATGGTATAACCGGCGCCATTCCAAAAACGCAATGAAGGCAACAGCTATCAGGATTTCAACAAATCTTCTTCTAAAAATACCCAGGAAATCATAAAGTCCAAGAGAAGCTTTGAATACCATAACCGGTTAGCTATTAATTAAGTAACAGCTAATATAATGGATTGTAAGATTGCAGCGACGGGCAAAGATCATTTATTTTTTCACTGCTTCTATCATCTGTTCAACACCGCTATACTTGCCGGGTGCTATCTCCACATCCGGTCGTAAATAATTGTCGCTAATCTTTCCGGCCGGGCGGATCCATTCCTTCACCCCGAACCTGTATTTGAGTTTGGTATTGGGCAGTTCGGCATTATACAATTCGCCAAAATGGTTTGGGCGCCCGCTCTGCGGGGTTTGACCGATCAGTGCTGCGATATGGTTATCCTTTATGATGGTGGCAAACATCATGGCGCTTGAAAAAGTGCCGTCGCCTACAATAATGTAAATTTTGCCATTGAAACGGTTAGGGTTATTTAATGGCGGACGGATCGTATCTGCGTCGAAATGTAGAATGCTTCCCGGTACTTTGGATGTGTAAACGCTGTCTTTTATACCCCATTTGGTGATCAGGCTTAAATATTCGTCACTGCGTCGCCAGTTGCATTGGTAATCGCGATAAGGTTTGCTATAAAAGTTGCGTATGAGCACATCACCCACGGATGAATTACCGCCGCCGTTACGGCTTACATCGATAAACAGGTATTTTACCCCATCGCTTTTTACCAGTTTAAATATACTATCGATCTTAGCGCTCAACGCATTAAATTCATTGTCGTTATGCGTGACGAAAGTGCACGAATTGATATAACCCGCATCGCCATAGCGTGTATAACTGATCTGCTGCGGGCAATCATTACCTGTGCCAATGTTAAGGTATTTAAACCATTCTTTGATATTCACCCCATCGATAATTACCTCGCCTTTATCGGTTAAAATTTTATAATGCTGCTGCGGCTGAGCATCCGACCAGGTGAATAAATAGCCAAATTGCTTCAGCGCATTTTCCTGCCGCTGATCGGGAAAGCCGGTTGTGTAATATACGCAGCGCTCAATCAATTGGGCGATTGGCACATTGTTGATCTGTAGTATTTTACCGCCTTTTGCAATGCCGGTTGAGGCGTTCAGCACATCGTTCAGATAATAGTCGTTGCCATTTTTAATAAGATTGAATGGAAGAAATACCGGTTGATTTGCATAAGTATCATTTAACAAAGCAGGATCAATTGTGATGCCCGAATGCTCGTCGGACAAATAAGAGAAAATAGGTTTTACCTGTTTGTAAAATTGCGTGGTGTTTAAGGAGTCTGTGATCTTTGATTCGATACCGTCAAATACCTGCTGGTATTGTTGCTTGTTCAGCTCGGTAAACGGATTGGCATGGGCATCGAATATTTGCTTTTCCAGGAATTCAACGTCTTCTTTTAATTGTTGTGGCGAATATTTTTTATTGGCAGGCGTTTGGGCATGCGTGGCCATCAAAAATGTGCAGGTAACGAGGGATAAGATCAGCTTTTTCATTATGTAATTATAGTAAAAAGACGCGTCCGGGAGGATAAAGGTTGCAGCGTGGGGGTGAGAATTAAAAATTATCGGTTGTCGCCGCTTTGGTTGACCCTATCCTCCTCCTTTCCCTAAGTTTAGGGAAAGGTATCGCACGGTGCCCGGTCTTTTTTATTTTAAAATATCGCCCTGTTTGCACCGCCGTCAACCGAAATCGTCGTTCCGCTGATGTAAGCTGCTTTTTCCGATGCTAAAAATGTAACCAGTGCTGCCAGTTCTTCCGGTTTGCCGATACGGCCGAGCGGGATGCTTTTAGCTTTTTCCTTTAATGCTTCTTCGGGGTCTTTGTCTTTTGGTACGGTGTCTTTTATCCTGTCGGTGAGGATAAGGCCGGGCGCTACGTTGTTTACGGTAATGTTATATGGGCCAAATTCATCCGCCATATGTTTGGCCATGCCTACAATGCCCATGCGCATGGCGGTTGAAAGCACAGCGTTATTCAATACCGATTTCACCGATCCGCTTACGATGTTAATGATGTGTCCATTGCCCGACTTTTTCAAATAAGGCAAAACTAAACGGCTCATATGTGCTACGCTCAGCAGGTTCAGCTCAAAGGCTTTTTGCCAGGCGATCTCGTCGAAGTTTTCAAATTTATCAAACGGTGGTCCGCCGGCATTGTTGAGCAGGATATCGATACGACCGTAAACCGAGGCGGCTTCCGTTACAAAGTTTTCGATGGATTCGCTTTGGGAAACATCGATGGTGATGGCGGTAACGGGGTTGCCGGTGGCCTTGTGTATTTCGGTTGCCGTTTTGCCCAGCTCGTCTTTATCGCGCGAGCCGATAATCACTTTGGCGCCTTCGGCAGATAATGCGGTGGCGATGGCTTTGCCCAGGCCTTTACTGGCCGCAAGGACGATGGCCACTTTGTTGGTGAGGTGAAGATCCATAGGGAGATGTTTATGCAAAGCTACTATTTTAACCACAGAGGGCACGGAGAATAAAACACAGAGATCGCAGAGTTTATTAGTAGAAAAGGCGGCGAATATTCTCTGTGTTCTCTGCGTAAAACTCTGTACACTCTGTGGTTAAAACAAAATATGTTTAAATTTGACTGCACATGCTCAGATCGTTCAAAAAATTGATGCGCAGCTTTGGTTATGCCTTTAAAGGGCTGGCTTATGCTGCCAAAACCCAGCTGAATTTCAGGGTGCATTTAATGGCTACGCTGATTGCCGTTTTTGCCGGGTACGCGCTGCATATTTCGGTAAACGAGTGGCAATGGGTGGCGCTATGCATTGCCTTGGTGCTGATCTGCGAACTGTTCAATACGGCACTGGAATTTTTGGTTGATTTGGTTTCGCCGGACTATAATGAACTGGCCGGCCGGGTGAAGGATATTGGCGCTGCTGCCGTTACCGTTGCTGCGGCATTCGCGCTGATCACCGGGCTCATTATTTTTCTTCCCAAATTGTTAACGCTTATGCATCATGCTGCATAAAACGCGCGCCATCGTTTTTAAAACTACCGATTATGGCGAGAGCAGTGTGATTGTGCAATTGTTCACCGAAAAGTTCGGACTGCAATCTTATATCATTAATGGTGTAAAAAAGCCCAAGGCCAGGATCACCCGCAATATGCTGCAGCCGCTGCATTTGCTCGACGTGGTGGTTTATCACAAGGCAAATTCGGGCATACAACGCATTGCCGAATTGAAAAATTCGCCTGTATTATTGTCTATACCTTACGATGTGGTGAAAAGCTGTATCGCTATTTTCCTGAACGAGGTATTGTATAAAGCGGTAAAGCAACAAGGGGAGGATGAAAACCTGTTCGGGTTTATTTTCAGCTCGATAGAGTGGCTCGACCATCAGAACGAAGGCCTGGCTAATTTTCATTTGTTGTTTTTGATCCAGCTTACGCGCTATCTCGGCTTTTACCCCGATACGTCTTTTGGCGCAAACGTCGATTATTTCGATATGAAGGACGGCGTTTTCAGGCGTTATAAACCCGACAGCGTTTCCTACCTGTCGCCGCCGCATACTCAATATTTTTACCAGCTCACCGCCTGCAGTTTTGAGGATTGCCCGCAGTTAAAGATCAGCAATGACGAACGGCGGTATTTACTCAATAAGTTATTAGATTATTACGCCATGCATATCGAAAGCTTCGGCAGCGTCCGCTCGCTGGGAGTTTTGGAAGATGTGATGGGGTGAAATCTCAACGTCATGGCAAGGAACGAAGCCATCTCTGCACATGCAAATCAAGGAGTAGTAAGTTTGTTAAATGACGTCATGCAAAGAAATGCCGTTTCATTGAATGGCAAAGTTTAGGGGTGGCTTCGTTCCTCGCCATGACGGTTTGAAAGTTTATTGCAAAAAAAAAGGAAAGCTTGCAGGCATTCCTTTTCTTTCATTTTAACTGACCTCATTATTATATCATAAAGAACAAGCTTGGTTAGACCGATAATAACAATGACACAAATATATAATCTATCTGGATAATAGAATAATTTTTTAACTTTTTTTAACATAAAAATTATCATAAATAGCCAAAAATCATTCGATTTTAGCCTTAAATCGGGTCAAAAAATATAAATTGATTAATGAAAAAGCCAAAAAAGGGAACTTTGTATTAAAAAAGTTAAAAAATTGGCAGTTTTTGCAAAAAAATCATAAAAATGCACTTTTTTGAGTTTTTTGGGTAGAAAACGGCAGAATTATCAATTGTTGAAACTACACTTAACAATTTTTGAACATTCGGCATTGGTAACGTTAAAACCATATTGCGGGTTCAATGTTATCCTATTAACAGCACCTCATTTTATGACAACCGAAAAGATCCAGATGATATACCTGAAGGATGACGGTACATTCCCAAACAGCGAATTGCCTGTCCTTTTCTACAAAGGTGCCCTCGATGTGCCTTTTCTGTTCCCGGCGAGCTATGTTAAAAAGTTGTTTGAAGACAATGGCTGGAGCAATGCCTGGGACGATGGCGTTTTTGAATATCACCATTACCACAGCAATACGCATGAGGTGATCGGTGTGTATGAAGGTGAAACGGTTTTACAATTAGGCGGCGAAAAAGGTAAAAAGCTGAAGGTGGAAAAGGGCGATGTGCTGATCATCCCAGCAGGCGTGGCGCATAAAAATCTGAATGAAGACGACGATATTCAATGTATCGGCGCATATCCCGGCGGCATGGACTACGACATGAATTACGGCAAAGCCAACGAACGCCCCGGCACCGATAATAACATCAAAAAAGTGCGCGTACCTGAAAGCGACCCGATATTTGGCGTGCTGGGTGGCTTGGCGGAGATTTGGGTGAAGTGAGTTTCTTGTAATTTACGATAGATGTTTTCAAATCCCTCCCTGGGGAGGGGTGCGGCTGTATGCGCGTAATGGCAGGGAGGGGTTTATACGATATGCATAGTTCACTAAACCCCTCCCTGCCCCTCCCCGTGGGAGGGAATCGCACGTCCCCCTTCAAAAACCTTTACTCCAAATCCACCCGCTGATGCTGGTAAGGCATCTCCACATTCCGGAAACCCTTTTCCTGTAATTTTTGGCTGAAATGCTTTTGTACATCATACTCGCCATGAACCAGGAACAGTGTTTTTACCAATGCCGGGTCCTGGCAGGCTACGAAATGCAACAGGTCTTCATAATCGCCGTGGGCACTCATGGATTTTATGGCGCGTACTTCGGCTTTCACTTCATATTCTTCCCCGAAAATATGTACTACCTTATCGCCATGAATCAGGCGGCCGCCTAATGAGCTGGGCTCGCAGTAGCCTACCATTAATATAGTGTTCTTTTGGTTGCCGATGTTGTTTTTAATATGATGCTTCACCCTGCCTGCTTCGGCCATACCGGATGAGGAGATAATAACGCACGGACGCGGGTCATCGTTCAAGGCAATGGATTCCTGTGTGGATTCAATAAACTTCAGTCTCTTAAAGCTGAACGGGTTAACATCCACCTTTAAAACTTCCTTTACCTTGTTATTATATACCTCGGTATGGTCGATCATTACCTGCGTGGCTTTTTCAGACAGCGGGCTATCTACATAATAAGGTACATCTGGTAAAACACCTTTCAGCTCCAATTCGTTCAATGCATATAACAATTCCTGCGTACGGCCAACGCTGAATGCCGGGATGATCACTTTGCCATTTTTCACCATGCAGGTTTGTTTAATGATCTCCAGCAGTTCGTCTTCAATCGGCGCCAGCTCTTTATGCAGCGAATCGCCATAGGTCGATTCCAGCAATATATAATCCGCCTGCGGGAAAACCTGCGGGCTTTTGAGCAGCATATCGCCATAACGGCCTACATCACCGCTAAAGGTTATCCGGGTTTCCTTACCATCTTCCAGGATGGTAAGATTTACCGCCGCCGCACCGACGATGTGGCCCACATCGGTGAAGCGGAATTTAATGCGGGGCGTTATTTCGTGGTCGGTATCAAAATCCACTATTTTAAAAAGGCGCATGGCTTCCATCGCCATGTCCTCATCATATAAAGGCGTTAGCAGCGGCATGCCGCGTTGCTGGCGGTGCTTGTTGCTGTATTCGGAATCCTGTACCTGTATTTTGGCCGAGTCGAGCATTAGTATTCGCGCCAGGTCCATCGTAGCGGGTGTGCAGAATATCGGCCCTTGAAATCCTTGCGCCACCAATCGCGGTATCAGGCCGCAATGATCGATATGCGCGTGGGAGAGGATCATGTAATCAACCTTTTTTGGGTTGAAGCCGAAATGCTCGTTCAGGTCTTCGGTCTGTTCGCCCAGGCCCTGGAACATGCCGCAATCCAGCAGCACGGTGGTGCCGTCGTTCAGCTCGATGAGGTGTTTGCTGCCGGTTACGTTACGTGCGGCGCCATGAAATACAATATGCATAGGTTGATAACTAGGATTAATAGCCGGTGTGTAACAAATGTTGAAATAAATTCGAAATAATTTGCATAACTAATTATTTAGTTATAGCTTTATTTTATGAAACACCTCCTGCCTGTTTTATTTATGCTGATAACGAGCGCGGCTTTTGCCCAGCACGTGGCCAATACCTTCCAGGCAGTTGAAAATACCGATATATCCATGCAGAGGCTGGATGCCATTTATCCATCTGCGGTAGCAACCGATCAGTCTAAAGCTGTATTTAAGGCTGATTCACAAAATGGGTTTATTAAAGCTTATGCGGGTATGCAGCAAGATTTGGGAGCATACCTACGCAAAAGTGGGTTTAGCTGGAAAAAGCCTGAGTCGATATTTACCCGCGTATATTTTGCGCCCGATGGCAGCATAAATTATTACCTGGTGAACCTTGCAAATACCAGCCTCGACGACAGTGAAAAGAGATCTTTCCTAAACCTTGTAAATAAATTTATAGAGAGTTATAAAATAAGTTACACAGCCACCACAAGGTTTGCGCAATGCAGCCCGGTGCTTTTTAAAAACAATTAAATGATGGAAATAAAGGAATTAACGCGTGCCGAAGAACAACTGATGCAGGTATTGTGGCAGTTAGAGAAAGGGTATGTTAAGGACGTTATTGAGCAGTTGCCCGAGCCCAAGCCTGCTTACAATACGGTATCGACCATTATCCGCATACTGGAAACTAAAGGCTTTGTAGACCATGTTGCCTATGGTAAAAGCCACGAGTATTTCCCGGTGATCAGTAAAGACGAGTACCAGAATTTTGCTACCGATAAGCTGATGAGCGGCTATTTTGATAACTCGGTAAAAGGGATGTTCTCCTATTTTGTAAAGAAAGAGAAGATTGACCTTAAGGAAGCCGACGAGATTATGAAACTGATAGAAAAACTAAAAAACAAATAACTATGAACTGGTGGGAATACCTGATACTGGTAAATGTTTACCTGGTATTGTTTTTTGCCTTTTATGCGCTGCTGCTAAAAAAGGAAACTTTTTTCCAGCTGAACAGGATCTACCTGGTGAGCGGCGCGCTGCTCTCGTTCCTGATGCCGCTTATCCAGTCGGGTTGGATAAGAAGTTTGTTTATCACCCAAACCGTACACGCCGAGATCTACAACAGCCCGGTTATCGCCTATCAATTCAGGCCGGTTGCATCTACCCCGGTAACCATAGGCGAATTGCTGGCCGTTACTTACCTGGCGGGCTTGGGGCTGCTGATCATCCGTTTCGCCTGGCAGCTGATCTCGCTCAGCCGGGTCATCAACCGGCCCGATGCCAACGCGCCGTATACCTTCTTTAAAAAAGTTAAGGTAGATAGCGCACTTTCTGAAAACGAGATCATCGCTGCGCATGAGCAGGTGCACGCCAGCCAGCTGCACTCGGCCGATGTAATGATCATTGAAGCGGTAATGATCGTGAACTGGTTTAACCCGATAGTGTATTTCTATCGTTTTGCTATAAAACATATTCACGAGTTCATTGCAGACAGCTACACGCTGCGTAACGGTACCGATAAGGCCGATTATGCCATGCTGTTGCTCAGCCAAACTTTTAATGCGCCGCAGCACCAGCTGGTAAGCAATTTCTTTAACCGCAGCTTGTTGAAGCAACGTATTTTAATGCTTCAGAAAAATCGCTCAGCACGTATAAAGCTGGTTAAATATGGTTTGTCGGCCCCGCTTTTTGCGCTAATGCTCATCCTGTCGGCAGCAACGGTGAATAGCAGCAATGCAGTAACCAAAGTGGATATAATAGCCACCAGGGTGCTGTGTATGCCGGCAAACAAGATAACGGCGATACGGTTAATGCCTCCGCCGGATACGACGAAGAGTGATATTACTATCGACCCGCCAAAAAAAGTTGCCGCAGTAAATAAGGGGGTAGATTCAGCTATTAAAACGCAGATCGTAGCGGCCCGGTTAGTAGAGAAGAATAACCCGCAGGCTGATATAACTATTGATACTGTTCCGGAGCAAGACCGCAACCTTGTTTTTAGCGCGGTTGAAAAAGAGCCGCACTTCCCGGGTAATTTTGGTGCTTTCCTGGCCAGGAATATTCATTACCCGGCGGTAGATAAAGATAACAATGTGCAGGGTAGGGTATTTATACAGTTTGTAGTTGAAAAAGATGGCAGCCTGAGCAGTTATAAAGTATTGCGCAGCCCGAGCCAAACCCTTGGCGATGAGGCGGTACGTGTGCTAAACCTGTCGCCAAAATGGATCCCTGGCTATCAGAACGGCAAAACGGTAAGGGTGATGTTCACTGTGCCGATCTCGTTTACCCTGGCCCCTGACGATGATAAGAAAGGCCCTCAAATGCTAAACTCTGTAGAAGTTGTTGGCTACGGAAAACCGGACAGCAGCAAAAATTTAGCAAGCGGTAAGGTACTTTACTTGACTTCTTCTTCAGCAAAAGAGGCTTTAATTGTTGTAGATGGCAAACAAAAAACATATGAAGACTTTAAAGCAATGGATGTAAATAATATCCAAAGTATAAACGTTTATAAATCAGAGGCTGCCCAAAAACTATATGGAGATAAAGGAAAAAACGGGGCCATCATTATAACCACAAAAAAGTAAGTTTTAAATAATACAGATCAAAGCCTGCCGGATTTACCGGCGGGCTTTTTTGTTTTTAAATAAATTTATATATTCATAGTGTTCAATACACCACCAATTATGCGCCTGTTTCTGAGAATTGCCACCCTGTTGTGCTTTGTGCTGTTTGCCTGTTTGACGGCACATGCGCAGCAATATTTAAAAAGTAACGAAAAGCTGGTAATGAGCTTTAATACCGCCAACGGCAAGCGAATGGTGCTGGCTGTTGACACGGCCAATAAATACCTGGTTTACCGCTATGGTACGCGCAAGCGTGTTGAGCTGGAATACCCGGCAGATATGGATAACAGCTTTAAAAAACTCAGGCTTTTTCATTACATGCGCGGCGGTGGCGTACAAAATGACGCCGAAGACCTTAAGCAATTGCAATTCACGATAAACGGCGTAACCTATAAACTTTATGATAACTGGTACGCAGTTGGCAACCGCAGCGAGTGCGGAATTGTTATACCGGGCACAAGAATGGCGCATACGGTGACTATAAAAGCTATAGCCCGAACAAAAAAGGGAGGGTTGGAAAGTTTGATAGATAATGAGGCCATACCATCTGCCAATGAAGATGATAAGTAAACAACATCAACATATTTCACAATTAAAACCCTTACGATCATGAACTGGAAACTTATTTTTCAATTATCGCTTTTTGGGCTCATCATGGCCTTTGCTACGGTATCACTGATCCCCACTTTTCTCGAACCGGTATTTTGGGTTATTATATTTGTGCTGTCGGCCTATATTATAGCAAAGGTTTGTACACAAAAATATTTCCTCAACGGTTTTATGGTAGCAATAGTTAATTGTGTATGGATAACCGCCGTACATGCCATATTCTGCAGTGCATACATCAAAGCCCATCCCTATATGACGCCTGAAAAATTAGGAATGCCACCATCTTTGTATACCCATCCGCGTGAGGTGCTGATAATTATCGCGCCGGGGTTTGGCATAGGCTGTGCAATTGTATTGGGGCTGTTTTCCTTTATTGCTTTTAAAATTGTAAAGAAAAAGAGCGTAGCGGCAGCATAAAGGCATATTCCCCTGACGAAAAAATAAGTTGTCAAGTTTATGGGTATCTATATATCAGTTAGGACAAGATGAAATTTAAGTGGCTTTGCTCCTATGACGCAAAAGCCGGATTGCAAACTTTTAAGCGGAGAGGCTAATGTGTTTCAAAAGTACCTCTTGCATCTTTCATAAATTCTTTGTTTTCTATAAAGTGTTTCATTATATATATAATAGTTTTATAAATATCATTTAGCATTTCGTCAGTATAATCGAGGGGTTCTAAATCATTTTTAAACTTCACAAATCTTAATACATTTTTCGGTGTGGGATTGCCATTTAAATCATCATCTGTTGTCAAATATCGATGAGCAAAAACATTTCGCTCCTGAATTATAAATACTATATCGCTGTTTAATGAATATGGTTTCTTTTTGTGTTGCGGTTTCCTCAATGATACATATGAATCATACCATTTTTTATCATGGTTTGTTGCAATATGAGAGAACATTTGAGCCTTTGCGCTTAATGTGGTTCTATCGTCTCCAAAAATGATCAGAATCATCTCTTCAATTTTCTTTGTATTGCTACCGCAGAAATAATGAGCCAAATACACATTGAATAAAACTTCAAAATTGGCCATTGCATTTAAAATTTTACCTCGTTGCTCAATAGATTTTTTTGTTAAGATGTCTTTTTCGTAATCTCCATTTGCCATAATTCGGGTTAGTTTAGTCTCACAATCTACATACTATTTTCGTAATTTATTTATGAGTTTATTTTGACAAATGTAAAATAAACTGTACATTTGGTTAAATAAACTTTACAATCATGAAGCCGAATTTCCTATTTCCTCACTGGACACGCTATTTAGGCTGGGTATTAGTATTTGCCCATATACCTGTAATGTTGCTTGGCAAATACTATGGTCTTGCCGGCGACCATTCAAACGATAGTCAGTTATTTAATGGCCCGCATATTATATTTATCGGCACGGCGCTGTTAATGGCGGTAGGGTTGTTCCTGGTTGCATTTTCGCGCGAGCGTATAGAAGATGAACAGATCGCCCAACTCCGGCTGGACTCGTTGCGCTGGGCGGTATTTGTAAACTTTATTGTGTTGGTACTTTGCCTGGTATTTTCTAACGATGAGCACCATATTCTGTTGATGAACTTATGGGTGCCGTTGCTGTTTTTCATTATCCGCTTTCAATGGAAGCTGTTCCAAAACAATCGCTTACTTAAAAAGGACGGCCAGTTATGAAAAATACCATAAGGATTGAGCGTGCTATAAAAGACATCACGCAGGCGGATTTGGCAAGCCTGATCAATGTATCACGCCAAACCATTAATACCATCGAAAGCAACCGTTATGTGCCGTCGACCATATTGGCGCTGAAAATAGCCCGCGTATTTGGCAAACCTGTGGAAGAAATCTTTACTTTAGAGGAAGGGGATTAATTTATGAAAACTACTGCTTTCGCGCCCATGTTATCCATCGGCACCAATGTTACCGACATAAGTTTTTATGAAAAAGCGTTCAGCGCTGTTGAGGTGCGGCGCTTCAGTAATGACGACGGCACTATTCATGTATCGGAGTTGATGATCGGCGATGCCATGTTTCATTTGCATGAGGATGCTTATAATGGCCGATATTACAGTCCGCATAAACACAACGGAACTACGGTGACTATCGGTTTGTTTGTGGAGGATGTGCAGGCCGTTTTCGACCAGGCGATAGCTGCGGGGGCAGAGCTTATATCCCCGGTAAAAGACTATGAATACGAAATGCGCCAGGGCGAACTGCGCGATCCATTCGGCCATTTATGGCAGATACAAAAAGACCTGAGAAAATAGATGCAAGATGTTTTAACCACAGAGAACACAGAGATTTTTTCACAGAGATCGCGGAGAGATATTTTTTTATTCTCTGTGTCCTCTGCGTAGATCTCTGTGCCCTCTGTGGTTTAATCTAACTTAATTAACAAATACTATGGAAAAAGAACCAACATTTGGCCACGGCAAAATATGCTATATCGAGATCCCGGCGGTAGACCCGCAAGCCTCGGCAGATTTCTTTGAAAAGGTTTTTGGCTGGCATATCCGTAAAGATGGTGGTCATATTTCCTTTGACGATGGCGTAGGTGAGGTAAGCGGAATGTGGATCACAAATCGCAAACCGCAGCAAAATCCCGGCATCATGGTCTCCATTATGGTAGATGATGCCCAGGCCACATCCGAAGCGATTGCTGAAAACGGAGGAGCTATTTTAAAACCTGTTGGTTTTCAGACCGAAAAAGTAGCCATTTTTAAAGATCCCGGCGGGAATATCTGGAGTATTTACCAGCATACCCCCTAACCCCTGAAGGGGGAATGCCTATATTAATTCCCTGATATTTAAAAAAAATCTATAATTACTCCCCCTTTAGGGGGTTGGGGGGCTTATCTTTGCCCCATGCGTTTCGATATCATATCCGTTTTGCCTGCATTGCTGGAAAGCCCTTTTGCACATTCTATTTTGCAGCGTGCACAGAAAAAAGGCATTGCGGAAATACACGTGCATAACCTGCGCGATTACGCCACAAACAAACATAAAAATGTAGATGATTATCCGTACGGCGGTGGCAGCGGTATGGTAATGTCCATTGAGCCGTTTGCGGCATGTATCGAGCATTTGAAGTCGGAAAGGGAGTATGATGAAGTTATCTTCATGTCACCGGATGGTGAGACGCTGAACCAGCCGATCGCTAACCAGTTGTCCATCAAAAAAAATATCATTATCCTTTGCGGGCATTACAAAGGGATCGATCAGCGCATCAGGGATATTTTTGTTACGCGCGAGATCTCCGTCGGCGACTACGTGCTTTCAGGCGGCGAATTGCCTGCGGCCGTTTTGGTGGATGCGGTTGTGCGACTAATACCGGGCGTGCTAAGCGATGAGACCTCGGCCTTGTCTGATTCCTTCCAGGATGGTTTGCTGGATGCCCCGGTTTATACCCGCCCGGCAGATTGGAACGGGCATAAAATACCTGAGATCCTGCTCAGCGGCAATACCCCCGAAATTGAAAAATGGCGCTTTGAACAGGCGGTAGAGCGGACGAAGAAACGCAGGCCGGATCTGTTGGAGTAGTTTAATATCTTTTAATTAATACCCACTGTTCGTTTTTTTTATCGTAGCCGATAAAGCCGGATTTTTTGCTCCAATAAAGTTTATAAATGGTATTTGATCTATCGACTAATTTACCATCAACTTTTTCATGGTATTCTTTATTAGGAATTAAAACTATTACATCATTATAAATTGTATTACCGATTTGTATGTTGATGGTTTTAGCTTTTAAAAGTGCTTTTTTTGTATAAATACTATCACCGTAAAACCATGCGGCCTTTGCGGTAAAATCAATACACAGTTTACTTTCGCCATCATTAATCAATGTTACAAATTTGCTGCTATCAAGATAGCGTTGTTTGCCTTCGGTTGGATCAGACCGTTTAGCAATTAAATCAAGATATTCTGCATTTTTGGGAAAGAGAGACCACTGATTAGTCCAACTGGCAAAACGTTTTTCACCTTCAAGAAAGATGGTATCAATATCTCCTTTGGAAGAATGGAAAACAAGGGTTTCATGACCTTTATATGGTAGCAAGCTATAATCTTCAGGCGGTATCTTATAATTTCTTACGCATGAGCTGCATAGCAAAAAGCTTACAAGAAAGAAATTAACAAGATTTTTCATACGTTCCGATATTCGAAACCAGACTCATACCTTCTTATAAATATCCCTCAAATTCCTGCCCATCTCCTTATAATCAAGGCCATAACCTACCACAAAATGGTTAGGGATTTCGAAACCTACATATTTCAGCTCGTCGATCTTGTTTTCGAGCGCAGCCGGTTTGAGGAGCAGGGAGCAGAGTTTTATGGATGCCGGGTTTTGGGCCTTTAGTTTATCGAGCAGGTAGCGGGCGGTGTTGCCGGTATCTACAATGTCCTCGATGATGAGTACATCGCGGCCTTTTATATCCACTATAAAATCAATATCGTCGCGGATCTTGCGGGTGCTTGATGTGCCGCCGTAGTAGGAGGCCAGCTTGGTGAATGTCACTTCGCAGGGAATATCGATCTGTTTGATGAGATCGGCAACGAACAGGAAACTGCCATTCAGCACACCTACAAAAACAGGGTGACTATTGCCATAATCCTCATTTAGCTGGATACCAATTTCTTTTACGCGTTTTTCAATGTCCCCGGCCTTTATAAGGGGCTCAAACTCAAGGTCGGCTACTTTCATCTGCCTAAGATAAGTATTCCTATAAATTATATGAAATTTATTAGCTTTAGCGGAAAACTATATATTAATGAATTTCGATCCTGTTTTTTTAGCCTCCGCCCGAACTGACGAAGAATTGACGGAGCGTATTGATAACCGCCAGAAATATATGCCTGAAACGATTGAGGCCTCGCTGGAGGAGCTGCAACGCCGCGGTAAAGACTTTTCAGATGAAGAATTGAAATATATCCGCGAAGATATAGCCGCCCGGCGCTCACATGCAGCAGCCATAACCGGTCGCCCCGGTATATTTAACAGCGAATACAAGAATGTGATAGTTGAAGACCCTGACGCACCGCTGATGTATTCAACCCTGGCCATTTATTTATTCACCTTCTTTTTGAGTCCGCTTTTTGGTTCTATCATGATGGCCATGAATATTTCCAAAACCGGCAAGGGCAATGCAGTTGCAGGTGTTATATTATTCGGAATAGGGTTCTCTGTTTTGCAAATCATTCTTATTAGCAGTATGCAAAGACCATCAAGCGGCGTTTCGATTATTTGTGGAATTGTAGGTGCTTATTGCCTCAATTATTTATTCTGGCGGCCGTATATCGGTTTCAGCACTTTTTACAGGGCAAGGCCGATATGGGTGCCGTTGGTCATCGGTATTCTATTATGCGGCTTAGCTTTTTTGAGCGTAGTATACGGCCCAGCCTATAACAAAAGCTTAGCACATTAACACAAACCTGTATCTATAACTAATTGCTATCTTTGCAAACTAATGGATTACCAGGTTCATACACTTGGCAACGGCATCAGGCTGTTGCTTAAACATTCCCCTTCGCCTATTACGCATTGCGGTTTTTTGTGGAACGCCGGCGCGCGCGACGAGCCGGAGCACAAGGAAGGCCTTGCGCATTTCATCGAACACCTTATTTTTAAGGAAACCGAAAAACGCAGCACCAGCCAGATCCTGAACCGCCTTGAGCTGGTGGGCGCCGACCTGAATGCCTATACTACCAAGGAATATACCTGCATCCATGCGTCGTTCCTTAACCAGCATTTGGAACGCACCATCGACCTGTTTGAGGATATCCTGTTCCATTCTACCTTTCCGGCAGACGAAATGGACAAGGAACGTGGGGTGATACTGGACGAGATCGCCTCATATCTCGATCAGCCCGACGAAGCCATTCAGGACGATTTTGAAGGCTTGCTGTTTAAAGATCACCCGATGGGCAACAATATATTGGGCACTACCGAAACGGTTAAAGCTTTTGATGGTGGTGATATACGATCATTCATACAGCAAACCAATAATACCCACGAGATGGTTTTCGCCATTTTCGGCAATTACGATCTGAAACGGATCATCAAACTGGGCGAAAAGTATTTTGGCGGGATAGCAGCCAATAATAATCCTAAAATCAGGATAAAGCCTGTGGCAAACCCGGGCAGCTTTCAAAAGATCGGCCGGCCTATTTCGCAAACACATTGCGTTATCGGCACACAGGCTTATGCTTCATCGCACCATAGCCGTTACGGACTGTTACTGCTCAATAACCTCCTGGGCGGCATGGGCATGAGTAGCCGCCTGAATATGGAGCTGCGCGAAAAGCATGGCATCGCCTACACTATTGAATCAAATTATACCTCGTTTACTGATACGGGTATTTTCTCAGTTTATTTTGGTACCGATGACGAAAAAGCTGAAAAAGCCATTCGCCTGGTACATAAAGAATTGAAAAAGCTGCGTGATAACCCCATCGGTACGCTGCAACTGCACCAGGCAAAACAAAAGTTCATCGGGCAGATCGCCCTGGCGGAGGAAAACCGCATGAGCCTGATCCTCTCCATGGCAAAAAGCATGCTGGACCATAACCGGGTAGATTCGCTGGAGCAGGTTTTTGAAAAGATAAACGCCGTTACTGCTGAGGAGCTGCTGCACATCAGCAACGAGATATTTGATACGGATAAGCTGATCACGCTGCTTTTCGAACCGGTGGAGTAATATTAGTCCGAAAGTCCGAAAAGTCGGGAAGTCCGAAAGATGAATAATCGCCCGCTTTCTTCCGGACTTTCGGTCTTTCCGACTTCCGGACTTCCTCACACAGCCAACTGCCGCAGGTACATCTGAACCGTATTTTCCAACCCATAATACAAGGCATCGCTGATGAGCGCATGGCCTATACTTACCTCCAGCAATCCCGGAATATTTTGCGCGAAATAGTTGAGATTGTGCAGGTCGAGATCGTGTCCCGCATTGAGGCCCAGGCCGGCATCTACAGCTGCCTTAGCTGCCTCCACATATGGTGCAATAGCCGTTTCACGATTTTGGTGATAGTGCGTTGCGTAGCCTTCGGTATATAACTCCACGCGGTCGGTGCCGGTTTTTGCTGCGCCTTCAACCATGCGCGGATCAGGGTCGACGAAGATGGATACCCGAATGCCCGCATCTTTAAATACGGCAATCATATCCTTCAGGTAATCATGGTTTTTAATGGTGTCCCAGCCGTGGTTCGAGGTGATCTGGCCCAGCACATCGGGCACTAAGGTCACCTGCTCAGGTTTGTTTGCAAGTACCAGGTCGATAAACTTTTGCTCCTGGCAATTGCCCTCGATGTTGAATTCGGTGGTAACGATCTTTTTCAGATCATAAACATCCGCGTATCGGATATGGCGCTCATCTGGCCGTGGGTGTACAGTAATACCTTGCGCACCGAAACGCTCGCAATCTTTGGCAACCTGCACCAGGTCGGGGTTATTACCGCCGCGTGAATTGCGGAGGGTAGCTATTTTATTAATGTTGACGGATAGACGTGTCATGACAGTTGTGTTGGATGCAGTAAAGGTAAGAAGATTTGGGATTATGGTTTGTTGGTGATCGGAAACGTGATCTACGATTGCGCAAAAGGATTGATTATCGTAAGCGATTTTTCGACAAGCATCTTATGTTGCATATCTTCAGAATACAAGGTTTTGCAACCAGCTTTTAATGCCGAAGCGACTATTAAAGCATCGAACACCTGAAAATTATATTGTTTACTTAATTTGATCGCATCACTAAAAATAGTAACGTCTGTCGGAACTAAAAAACAATCATTAGTTAGGTCCGCCCACAAGTTCAGAATTTGCTCTTTAGTGTATTTAAACCTGCGTTTGCAAACATTAGCGGTTTCGGTAAGTACCTGCGGACTTATCAAAGGCCTTAAAGCAAGTATTTGAGCTGCTATTGTTCTTTTTTGTTCGTCTTCATCCATTAAATAAAGAACAATGTTCGAGTCTATAAATACTTTATTCATAATCGTTTGCCTCACTACGGTCAAATCGATAGTTTTTGTGCGAGACTGCAGGATATTGGGAATATCTGTTTAATATCTCCTGCGATGAGTTAGCTGGCTGTGTTAAAACAGATTCATCTGAATTTATTTCAAAGGCAATCACCTCAACTGTTTTTCCGATCATATCGTCGGGTATGTTGAGTGTATAAGTCTGTTTTGCGGATTTAACAATTTCTCTTACCATTGCATTGCATCTGTACAAAAATACTAAATAAGACGGATTGTTAAAATAATGCACATCATAGCAGAAACGCCACGCCTCATCATCCGCGAATTGCAACCGGAAGAAGAAAACATTTTCCTCGATCATTATAACGATCCGGAAGTGTTGCTTTATATCCCCAAACGCACGCGCGAAGAGCGCATAAACATCTATCGCAAAGCAATTGCTTCTTACGCCGATAGCAATGCACTGCGCATTTGGGGTATTTTTAATAAAGCTGATGGTGACTTCATCGGCACCTGCCTGCTGCGCCCATTTACTTATGATGCCACCAAAACCGAATTAGGCTACAGCATAGAAAGAAAATACTGGAACAAAGGCATAGGCACCGAAATGGCCGCAGCAATGATCGATTATGCATTTAAAGAAATGAGCAGCGACCAGGTAGTGGCGGTTACCATTCCTGAAAACATTGGTTCGCAAAGGGTATTGGAAAAGGCCGGGTTTAAAAAGATGGAGAATATGATGAGGGACGGGTTGGAGCTGGCTTATTTTGAGTTTGAGAGATAAATCATAATTCCAGATTCAAAAAATCAGCGGGTGTTATGATGGGGATATTGTGAAAAGGATTAAGGATCAGCAAGTCCTTATCGCCTGTTACTATGCAAAAAGCACTTGCATCATAAGCCAGATTTAGAAACTTATTGTCTTTTACATCTCGACACAAATTAAAGTCACTGTCAGTATTTAATACTTCACCTGCTAATTCCAATCTCTCCAAAAATTCCATTCGTTCAATAAACGAGATATATTTATTAAATTTTGGTCTTATCAATACTTTGCTCAGTTCATCAAAAGTTTCTTCTGAGAAAACGATAATTCCTATGCTTTCAGCTTTTGATAAAGCTCGTTGACTAACTGAAAGCGGAATTAGCAGTGAACTAATCAATGAATTAGTATCGAAAACAAGCTTATAAATCTTCTTCATTCAGAAGCTTGTTCAAAATTTCTTCAGTAAGACCATTTTCTTCGGCCTTTTTACTAACCCGAAATAAAAAATCAGAAAAATTTTCTTTGTTCTTTTTCAATGCAGTACTGATAAGTCGATTGATTTTATTATTCAAATCGCCCTTTTCGCCTTCTGTAGCATTTCGCCAGCCTTTTGCTACTGCATCGTCAACTTCAACAATTATTCTGTCCATATTAATTATCCTTTCATTCAAATATAATGAATAATCAATTTTTGTGCAAGCCTGTCAAATTCCGGATAACATCCTTGCATCCTTCTTCAATCAATTCAAAAACCGGCTCAAACTGGTTATTGTCATAATAGGGATCCGGCACTTCCTTATCAACCAAAAGCAGTTTTACCTTTTCGGCTGACTGCCCGTCGGGCGCCATGGCCAGCACATCCTGCAGGTTGTAATTGTCCATCACAAAAATGTGGTCGAAGTTGTTAAAATCACTTTGGCTGAATTTGCGGCACACCTGTCTGCTGATGTCGATACCATGTTCGCGTGCTACGCGGATAGAACGCCTGTCGGGCGCCTCACCTACATGCCAGCCCCCGGTGCCTACGGAATCCACCGTCCAGCCCAAATGCTGCTCGTTCGAAAGGTGCTGCATAACACCCTCCGCCAGCGGCGAACGGCAGATATTGCCAAGGCAAACCATGAGGAGCTTCATATTTTTCAGTAAGTGGTTTATTGAGTTGATTAGGTGAGTGGTTGGATGAATTGAACTACTCACCCAATCAACCATTCACTAATCAACCGATTTCCTATCCAAATATCTCGTTCAAAACTGCTGCCAACCTTATACCGCCTTTAAGCAACTGGCGGTTGAGCGTGTCGATATGATTGAAATTGTATTTGTAAGTCAGGTTATCATTTGGCTGGATCTCGGTGTACAATACCTCCGAGATCTGGTTCGATTCGAACAGCCACATGCTGATCGGATCTTTCTCCCATTTGGCAACCTCTGCAGGTGTTGGGTGATCAATAGCTTTTGCATACTCAGTATAGCTCAATTGCTGGTTATCTATCAATTCCGAATCCCAAACCGAGTGCAGGTTGCTGGGTTTACCGAACCATTGTACTTTAAAACCGTTACCGCCCTGGTCGTCAGCATGCGCAACGTGCATAGGCTGGTGCACATCTTCAACAATGTGGATCAGCATCCGCAGGTCGAGCAACTTTTCAGTTTTTGAGATCTCGTGATTTTTAAGGCGACCTACCAGGTAATGTATTTTAGTATAGGCATCGGTAGCGGTATCCTGTTTCAGGAAATCAACCAGCTCAGGATAGGTATATTTTTTGTTCAGGTCGATATAATGCCAGGACGAAAGGTATTTAAAACTTGGGTCTGATTTAATAAAATCGGCCCAGTTACTGGCCATCGCGATAGATTCATGCCCTAAAATAGCATGCACCGCTGCACGTGCCTTTGGCGTTAAATAATTCTCGGCTATCTGACCGCAAATGCGGTGGCCTTGTGTTCCCCAGGCCATGCTCTGCAACGGCAAGTACAATACTGCGGCAACCAATACCAGTTTTTTAAAAAAGGTCGTTTTCATTGTATTTAAAGTGGTTTTATAGTACATGTTGTTTTTTTGATCAATCGTGCCGTTACCGGGATAACACCCGATGTGCTCGAAAACTGCACAAGAGAATCGGTTTTTTTCTTTATAGTGAATATCTCCTTGTAAACGCCGGCAGGCAGGCAATCGGCTTGCTCTTTTAAGGTAAAATCAGGCTTTCTGTAATTGCCCTTTAAGAATAATGTATCATGCCTTTGCTCATAATGCCCGGCAGTATATTCCGTCCAATGCCCTTTGCTCATGCAACTGTCTGCGCCGTAATTGGCTTTGCTGAACGTCCGGATCGTCATAAAAAACGAATCACAATCAAACCGGATCTGATACAGCGAATAGCTGATCAATTGTTTCTGCGCCGGCACCGAGTCTTGCTGCCATTCGCCCTGTAACCAGGCTTGACCCGGTGTTTGCACGTTGGCGTTCATGTGGCAGTTTGTGAGCAGAAAGCAAAAAACGCAAAGCAACAAGCCTTTTAGAAAGGTAGAAGGCGCAAGGTAAAAGGTGAAAGGTGCTTTTTGCATGCCAGGATATTATGTGCGTTGGGTGTCATACTGAGGCCCTCGAAGTATGTGCGTAAGGCCTTTGCCCGCATGCTTCGAGTGCCTCAGCATGACACAGCGCTCTTAGTTATTTTAATGACCCTATCATATCCTCCGGTTTCACCCACTCGTCGAACTGCTCGTTGGTAAGGAACCCTAAGCCAATTGCAGCTTCGCGCAGCGAGGTGTTTTGCTTTAATGCTGTTTTGGCAATTTTCGCTGCATTTTCGTAACCGATATGCGGATTTAAAGCCGTAACCAGCATCAGTGAATTCTCCAAATGCTTTTTGATGCCTTCATAATTTGGCGTGATTCCTTTAGCGCAATTTTCTTCGAACGATACACAAGCATCGCCGATCAGCCTTGCCGATTGCAGGAAGTTGGCCGCCATTACCGGTTTAAAAACGTTCAGCTCGTAATGGCCGTTAGCGCCTGCTATTGAAATGGCAACATCATTACCCATTACCTGTGCGGCAACCATGGTAACCGCTTCGTTTTGGGTTGGGTTCACTTTGCCCGGCATGATGGATGATCCCGGCTCATTGTCCGGGATGTGGATCTCGCCGATACCTGAACGCGGACCTGAGGCCAGCATACGGATATCGTTAGCAATTTTCATTAAGGAAACAGCGATCTGCTTCAAAGCACCGTGACTTTCCACGATAGCGTCATGAGCAGCCAGCGCCTCAAATTTGTTTTCGGCAGTGCGGAATGGCAGACGGGTAAATTTGGCAATGTAGTCAGCCACTTTTACATCATAGCCTTGTGGCGTGTTGATGCCCGTGCCTACGGCAGTACCGCCCAATGCCAGTTCTGAAAGATGGTCCAATGTGTTACGTAATGCTTTCAGACCATGATCCAATTGTGAAACATAACCAGAAAATTCCTGGCCTAAAGTAAGCGGCGTAGCATCCATCAAATGCGTACGGCCAATCTTCACCACGCTCATAAATTCCTGCGATTTTGCCTTCAGCGTATCACGCAGTTTTTCAATGCCCGGGATGGTCACTTCGGCCACCATTTTGTAGGCAGCGATGTGCATGGCAGTAGGGTAAGTATCGTTTGACGATTGTGATTTGTTCACATCATCGTTCGGGTGGATGAAAGTTTTACCTTCGCCAAGCCTGTTGCCCTGCAATACGTGAGAGCGGTTTGCCACCACCTCGTTCACGTTCATGTTTGATTGCGTGCCCGAACCGGTTTGCCAGATCACCAGCGGGAATTCGCCAGCCAGCTTACCGGCCAGGATCTCGTCGCACACGGCGGCGATCAGGTCGCGTTTTTCGGCGGGCAGTACGCCCAGGTCGGTATTGGTATAAGCGGCAGCTTTCTTGAGATAAGCGAATGCTTCGATGATCTCCTTTGGCATGGATGCTTCGGGGCCTATTTTAAAATTATTGCGCGAGCGCTGTGTTTGTGCGCCCCAGTATTTGTCGGCAGGTACTTGTACCTCGCCCATAGTATCATGTTCGGTTCTGAAACTCATTTCCATAAAAATTTGCAGCGCAAAGTTATGGTTTTATGCGGTTTTAAGCCAATGCGATAAAATTAATACATTGGGGGAAGTCGGGAAGTTAGGGAAGTCCGAAAGTCCGCAAGATGGTTTTTTTGTGCTCCCAACAGTGGAGGGAAAAATTAATACATTGCATAGGAGTACCAATACTAAGCGGGATGCAGCGTTTACTGTTTCGGGCTTTTATAATTTCAACACACTATGCAGTTTTATACCAATATACAGAAAAAGCCATGAAACTGCTGAAAACAAAAACACTGCTTGTAACAATATTATTTTGCCTGCTTTACAGCAGCACATTCTGCCAGCCTAAAAAGATCGATTTTAATTCGAAAGGCTGGGTACTTATTGGCGGCTCATATATCGATACCCTGCACATCACAGCTGCACAATTACAAAAAGTACATGCCCAGCTTAAGATACAGGATGATGCCAACCTGCTTAAAAAAGACCATTACTATTATACCTATCCGTTCACCACCGGCGACCTGGGGATACGGTTCAAGAGCGTTCCCAATAAGAAAATGGAAATTTATGAGGGGAACGATTGGGGAGGGGATCATTTTTACAAAAGCGTTTTATTGCAGGGCAATGGCGGGGTAGAGTTCTCAGCATTTGAGATAAATGAAAAAAACGCCGCCGATTTCCGTTACCATGTAGTGCAGAACGATAACACGGAGCTGGTGTCATGGACACAGCCTTCAACCTTTAAATATACTGCCGACGGAAAATTAAAATACGCTTACCTCGGCGTCTTCAATTATGTTCCCGGTCAGGTGTTAACCATAGAGATCTATAACATAAAAAATTACCGGCAGCGCGATGCGGTAATGGCAGACTGGCGACCGGTTGAGGCCGCAAACGTTTTATCTTTAATGCAATTTTTTACACCAGAGCATCCTGAACCCGATAACGGCCTCATTAGTACAAATCTTAATGAAGCCGGTATGACATCGAAAGAACAATTGAAGTTGAACAAGATGATGTTTACAAAGCCGGCCGCACAAGTCAAAAAAATGCAGGATTCCTTATCAAAAGATATCCGATTCCATTTAGCTGATACCTTGCAGAATATCGACTTTTTCATTAACAACGGCAAGCGGATGTACAATTATAAAGTAAGCTTGAAAAGGGAAATTGCTGGTCGTAAAGATAGCATCAACCTGGGCGAAACCAATACCCGGTTTGATCTTTACAAGGAATTTTGGAAAACGCCCGGCAATTATACTGTTTACTTTACCCCTAAAATTCACCGGCATGGCGGTATGCCCTTTTTCCTGCTGCGTAACCTCACCACCAAAGTCAGTTTTACTGTTTTACCGGCGGTGTACCGTAAAGTAACAGTAGGCATCCCGGTATTAATAGGAATAGTTGTTTCTGCCATTTTTATTGTACTCGTCGTTTTTACTATTTATCGCGTAAGGCAACGCCAGCTTTTGGCGAAAGAGGCCCAGAACCGTCAGATCGCTACCCTTCAATTACAATCTGTTCGCGCGCAGCTTAACCCGCATTTTATGTTCAATGCGCTGGCCGGGATACAAAACCTGGTAAATAAAAATGATATGGAAGGCGCCAATAAATACCTTGCCAAATTTGCACGCATTACCCGCAATGTGCTCGACGATAACCATAAGGAGCTGGTCTCCATCGAGCATGAAACCGATATGCTGAACGATTACCTGCAAATGGAGCAAATGCGGTTTGGGTTTAACTATAGCATCGACATTGATGCCCATATCGACCAGCAGGTGGAGATACCCACCATGCTGCTGCAGCCTTTTGCCGAAAATGCGGTTAAGCACGGTGTATCGGCATTAAAAGATAAAGGCATGATAACCGTCACAATCAGCGCCACTAAACATAGTTTTGTGTTGAGTGTACAGGATAACGGCAAAGGGTTTGGCGCTAACCCCGGCAATGGGAAGGGCATTAAGCTTTGCGAAGAACGAATTAACCTGCTGAACAGCATTTATAAAAATTCGGGGATCACGCTGCATAAACAGTCGGACAATAGGGGTACATTGATTATTATTGAGCTGAAAAACTGGGTATAGCATGCAAGCATTGATTATTGATGACGAAGCGCATAACCGCGAAAACTTAAAGCAGTTGTTAAAAGCCTACTGTCCTGATGTTTTGATCAGCGCCGAAGCCGAAGGTGTTGAGGATGGCATCCGACAGATCGCCCTGTACCGGCCTGAATTATTGTTTTTAGATATCCAGCTGCACGGACAATCAGGTTTTGATCTGCTGCAGCAAATAGGCACCATAAATTTCGAGGTGATATTTGTTACCGCTTATGGCCAGTATGGCATACAAGCGGTAAAATTTGCAGCACTGGATTATTTGTTAAAGCCGATAGATATTGAGGAGCTAAAATCGGCTGTTGAAAAGGCGCGGGCGGCCATCGTTAAAAAACAAAAAAATGAGCGGCTGGAATACCTAATCAGCTATCTGAAGGACGAAAACAAAACCAGCCCGAAAATAGCATTGCCATTGTTAAATGAAACCCGCTACATCGCCATTGACGAGATCATTCGCTGCGAGGCTGATAATACTTATACGTTTTTCTTCCTTGCCTCCGGCGAGCGCATACTGGTCTCAAAAAACTTAAAGGAATATGCCGGGATGCTTTCCGCACATGGCTTTTTGCGTACCCATCAGTCGCATTTGGTAAATATTAAATTTATTAAAAGCTGGTTGAAAGAGGATGGCGGTACTATTTTATTGAACAACGGCACTAAAGTGCCCGTATCAAAACTGAACCGTGACAGGGTGAAGGAAGCGCTGGCAAAGCATTTTAAGTTGTAATAGCGGAATAACAAACCCTGCGGAGACATAACACGATATTAATTTATCTCCTGCCTGCAGCCAGTTTCAATATATGTGCCGCCTCGTTCAAAGTCTCTGTTAATACCTGATTTAGCTGGGTTTGTGAGAAGGCTTTTTGAGGATAATTTACATATGATACCAACACGCCATTATGAAAATATAACCGTCCTTCATATGTCGAATCGATCTTTATATGCTTTGGATTTGCGCTCAGCGGGATTTTATAATGATAGGTAATACCATAGTAAAATATGAGCTTTGAGTGGTAGTAATAATATTCGTAGGTCGCTTTGCCGGTGTCGTTATAATAATCAGCAACTATCTTTTTTAATTCGCCACTGTCAAAATAGGCAGTTACCCGGCCGCCATTGGTGCTTTGGCTTTTGCGATTATCATTTTTTGTTACGGTTTTATAAAAAGGCAGGCGGCTGTTGATAAGCGTATATTGCGACTTAATAAAATTTATCCGGGCAGTATCGGATTTACTCTGCGCGAATGTTATTGCTGCAAAACAGGAGAATAGTACCGTAAGATAAATTTGTTGGATTTTCACGTCTGAGCTAAGCAACAATAATTTGTTATTGAATCACCAATCTGTCCTCAAAAAACAGGAATGGCAACTGGTTCTCTATACCCTCCACTGCCCAAACCGGGCCATTCTGGCAATAGAGGAATACTTTTATCGGTCTGTTTTGCTTTTTCTCGTACTCGGCCAATACCTGCAGGCAGCTGCCGCACGAGGTTACGGGTTTGGTAAGCTCGAATTCGTCTGTTTGGGCGGTGATGGCCATCGTTTCGATGGGGTCGTCGGGATGGTTGGCGCCCCAGTTGAACAGCGCTACACGCTCGGCGCAGAGACCGGATGGATAAGCTACGTTTTCCTGGTTACTGGCATGGATCACCTTGCCGCTTTGCAACCGCATGGCCACACCGACACGAAATTTTGAATAGGGTGAATGGGAGTTTGCTAATGCTTTAACTGCTTCCCGGCATAGCTGCTGGTCGGCGTTTTTTAGTTCATTTATGTCGTTGTATTCTTCGAACGCAACTTTAATCTCACGTTTTATCATTGATCATCCCCGAATAAAATGGGGATACAATATACGTATTTATTGGGGAATTATTGTAAAAGGGGTGTTACGGGATTTTTTATACCGCGTTTAGAAACTTACGAAGTTTTTAAAACTTCGTAAGTTTTGTTATGGAGCACTAATTTGGATTATTTCCCAAAATGTTTAACATCTTCCTTTACTTGTGTGTGGCTAATTGTATTGCCAGTATTTAACTGCTCAAGACCTTTTTCAACTTTGTCGATGAAAACAATCTTTTCTAGCTCACTTATACTATCCAACTGCATGAACTGATCGCTTACCGGCACTTCCTCCACCATCTCATGCGCCCAGGTGATATGAAACGGGATATGGATGGCATTGCTGCCTAATTCCAGCACCGGCAGGATATCCGATCTTAGCGAATTGCCGATCATCATAAAATTTTCAGGTTTACAATCGAGGTGTTTGAGCAGCTTGCGGTAATCGGCCACTTTTTTGTTGCTCATGATCTCGATGTGATGAAAATAATCCAACAGGCCTGAGTTTTTTAGTTTGCGTTCCTGGTCGAGCAGGTCGCCTTTGGTGGCTACTACCAGCCGGTAATGGCCTCTCAGGCTTTCCAATACTTCGGTAACACCATCCAGCAATACCACTGGTTTGTTCAGGATGGTTTTGCCGAATTCCATCACCTTTTCCACCATGGCAAAATCGGCTTTGCCATTGGTGATCTCGCCAAGGGTTTCTATCATGCTCAGCACTAACCCCTTCACACCATAGCCATATAGCGGCAGGTTTTTTACCTGCGATTCCAGTATGAGCTGCGATACCACGTGGGGAGGCAAATGCTCTTTTAGCAAGTCGCAAAACAACGCATCCGCCTCGCGGAAATAGGGCTCATTTTCCCAAAGCGTATCGTCGGCGTCGAAAGCTATTATTTGTATGTCCTGGTCCTTAAACATCGCTATACCGCAACCGGCAATTCAACAGTTTCCAAATCTTCAGCTATCAGCGGGTTTACGCTTTCGTCGTCTTTTTCCACGCGCAGGTTATTTACAATGTGTAGTTGGCGGGCAGGTGTGTTTTTGCCCATGAAATATTCAAGCAGCGCTTTTATGTTCGCATCCTTCAGTATCACCGGGTCGAGGCGGATATCCTTACCTATGAACAAACCGAACTCTTCCGGCGAGATCTCGCCCAAACCTTTAAACCGGGTGATCTCCGGCTTGTTGCCCAGCTTGGCGATGGCGTTGCGGCGTTCCTCGTCGCTATAGCAATAAATGGTTTCCTTTTTATTGCGTACGCGAAACAAAGGCGTTTGCAGGATGAAAACGTGACCGGCCTTTACCAGGTCGGGGAAGAACTGCAGGAAGAACGTCATGAGCAGCAGGCGGATGTGCATGCCGTCCACATCGGCATCGGTTGCTACCACAATGTTATTATAGCGCAGGCCGTCGATACCGTCTTCAATATTCAGCGCATGCTGCAGCAGGTTAAATTCTTCGTTCTCATAAACCACTTTTTTGGTGAGGCCAAAGCAGTTTAACGGTTTACCTTTCAAGCTGAATACTGCCTGCGTCATCACATCACGCGATTTGGTGATGGAACCGCTGGCCGAGTCACCTTCGGTAATGAATAGCGTGGTTTCCTGTTTGCGCTCGTCGTTTTCGTCGAAATGAAGCTTGCAATCGCGCAGTTTACGGTTGTGCAGCGAGGCTTTTTTGGCGCGCTCGTTGGCGAGTTTCTTGATGCCGGCGATATCTTTACGCTCACGCTCGGATTGTAAAATGCGTTTTTCCAGCGCATCTCTCGTGGCCGGGTTTTTATGCAGGTAGTTATCCAGCTCGCGCTTTACAAAATCATTGATAAAGGTGCGTACCGATGGCCCCTCCGGCCCAATATTTTGCGAGCCCAGCTTGGTTTTGGTTTGCGACTCGAACACCGGCTCCTGCACCTTGATGGAAATAGCCGCTACAATGGACGCGCGGATATCCGAAGCCTCATAGTTCTTTTTATAGAAATCGCGGATGGTGGACACTACCGCCTCACGGAAGGCAGCCTGGTGCGTACCGCCCTGGGTGGTGTTCTGGCCGTTAACGAACGAGTAATATTCCTCGCCATATTGCTGGCCGTGGGTCATGGCTATTTCGATGTCCTCGCCTTTTAGGTGGATGATCGGATAGCGGATATTTTCGGTATCGGAGTTACGGTTAAGCAGGTCATACAAACCGCGTTCTGAGAAGAATTTTTGCCCGTTGAAGTTGATGGTGAGCCCTGAATTGAGGAATACATAATTCCAGATCATGGTTTCAACAAACTCCGGAATAAAGCGGTAATGCCTGAAAATGGTATCGTCCGGGAAAAAGTTGATGGCTGTACCGTTGCGCTGGGAAGTTTCCTTTTCGGCCTCGTCGCGGATCAGCTCGCCTTTGGCAAATTCGGCAATTTTAGTGCGGCCATCGCGGTAGGATTGTACGATAAAATTGTTGGAAAGCGCGTTCACCGCTTTGGTACCCACGCCATTAAGCCCCACCGATTTCTGGAAGGCTTTGCTGTCGTATTTACCACCGGTGTTGATCTTCGAAACGCAATCGATCACCTTGCCCAGCGGGATGCCGCGACCGTAATCGCGCACGGTTACTTTATGGTCGCTGATGGTTATTTCGATAGTTTTACCCGCACCCATCACAAACTCATCTATAGAGTTATCAATGATCTCTTTCAGCAACACATAAATGCCATCGTCGTACGCCGAGCCGTCGCCCAGCTTGCCAATATACATGCCCGGACGCAGGCGGATGTGTTCCTTCCAGTCGAGCGACCGGATACTATCTTCACTATAATTTACTTCTGCCATGTATTCTCCATCTTTAAAAGCGCATACCACGCCCTAAGCGGCAAAAATATGCGATAACCTGGATTTTGCTAATGAATTATTTTAACTTATTAACAATGTGGGATGGCTGAACGCGACCCGGTTGACTCACCCCGAATGCGCTTCGCTGTTCGACCCTCTCTCTCGCTGCGCGGAAAGAGGGTAGCTGCAGTTGAGGTTTGATATGCACGCGACCCGGGTTGACTCACCCCGAATGCGCTTCGCTGTTCGACCCTCTCTCGCTGCGCGGAAAGAGGGTTAGCTGCGGTTGCAGGTTTGATATGCACGCGACCCGGGTTGACTCACTCCGGAATGTGCTTCGCTGTTCGACCCTCTCTTGCTTCGCAAAAGAGAGTAGCTGCGGTTGCAGGTTTGATATGCACGCGACCCGGTTGACTCACCCCGAATGCGCTTCGCTGTTCGACCCTCTCTCTCGCTGCGCGGAAAGAGGGTAGCTGCGGTTGCAGGTTTGATATTCACGCGACCCGGGTTGACTCACCCCGAATGCGCTTCGCTGTTCGACCCTCTCTCTCGCTTCGCGGAAAGAGGGTAGCTGCGGTTGCAGGTTTGATATGCACGCGACCCGGTGGACTCACCCCGAATGCGCTTCGCTGTTCGACCCTCTCTTGCTTCGCAAAAGAGGGTCGCTGTAATTGCTTTTTTCAATATATTTAGCTGTGGCATCTATAACCGAATTATGCAGGGAACTGCGCAGTAACCAAACACCTGCCGAGCAGGTGTTATGGGAATATTTGCGTAACAGAAATACTAAGAAGCATAAATTCCTAAGACAGTATCCAATATATATTTTGTCGCCATTTGGCAGGCGCCTGTTTTACATTCCTGATTTCTATTGTCATCAATCAAAATTGGTTATAGAAGCTGATGGTCCGATCATTTATTAAAGAAGGATTATGATAAAAACAGGGATGAAGTGTTGAAGGGTTTAGGATTAACGATTTTGCGATTTACTAATGAGCAAATCCTAAACGATACCCAATCGATTATCATGACAATTGAGAAGTATTTGTAAAACGTAAACTGAAGTTACCCTCTTTCCGCGTAGCGAAGAGAGGGTGGTCGAGCGATAGCGATGGCCGGGTGAGTCCACCGGGGTCGCGTTCAGCGTTAGGGATAGGAGTGGATACCGGCCAATGTCATTAAGTTAAGGACTTTATGTTAACGAAAATGTCTGAAATGTCGCTTTCCAACCTATCGCGCTCCGTTTACCCACCCCGACTTCGCTAAGCCGCTTGTCGGCCCTCCCTTTGCTTCGCACAAGGAGGGCAAGCACATTTTCCTTAACTTAATGACATTGGGATACCGGCACTTCGAGGGCCTCAGTGTGACAAGCTGTGGCTAAGGCTGTGCAGTATGAACGGATAGCCCGGCCGAAGGCAACGCTCAGTGTTAGAGATTGGAGATTAGTAAATAGAGATTAGGTGTAAAGTTTGAGAAACCCCTCCCTGCTTTTAAGTAACAGTACACAGTTGCAGTAGCAGTTTAGTTGGCTGGTTGATAATGCTGCTTTGATAAACACACCCCTGCCTTTGCGCACTGGTCAACGCGCCCCCTCTCGAGAGGGGAACTTAAAAACGTACTTCAACTTCCACTTTAATCTTCTTCTGTCACGGGCCAGACGGAGCCTTGCTTGTCATTATGGATTTAAGAGCGCTGTGCTAACTCTTAAACCAGTGTATAGGTTTATAGATATATTTCGTAAATGCCTAAAGTATCATCGTTTATAAACTTCGCTATTTCGCTTTGAAGGCTTTTGAGTATTTCTGCAATTTCCGGGGTGGATACATTACCTGTTCTTAGCCAAATAATTTTGGGTGGGTAATTGTTTATATTCTGTATTTCAGAAAAGTCTTCATCAAAAGTCAGAATGGCATAATTATTTGTTTTTGCAAATTGCTATATCATCTTATCTGTGAGTCTTTTGCCGGGATTTATTTCATTGTAAGGTAGTATCTCCCAATCAGTCAATAACTTTTTTAATCGCCATGAGATGTTCTCATCCGCAATTAATCGAATGTTCATGCAACTTTAATTATTCTTTCCTTGTTTGCAGCATAAGCAAGACAGGCCAAAATTTGCTTTTCGGAAAGCTGAGGGAAATCAGCAACAATATCCTGGTAGGTCATGCCTGAAGCAAGCCATTGGAGCACATCATAAACCGTAATACGGGTACCTTTAATAACAGGTTTTCCGAAACGCACTTCAGGATCTACTTCAATATATTCCTTATAGTATATTTGTGACATATACAAAGCTACAAATTTAAAATTATGATATTCAATACGGATTATTTGCTTAGCTAACTCTTAAACCAGTATAGTGTTGTAGTCTGAACTCGAATTCATGGAATTAAACGAATTCTGTGAATCCGTTTAATTCTGTAAATTCTGGTTCAGACAATTTGCGTTAGGTCCGAAGGACTCCTACGGAGGATTGCAGCGTCCTTCGACAAGCTCAGGATGACAGGCTTTTGCAGGGCGTATGAGCGGAAAGCCCGGCCGCTTCGAGGGCCTCAGCGCAGGCTGCGGCAACGCCCGGTTTAAGCTGAAAGCTTAGTCCATGCTGTGGCACGAGTTACGCTGCGCTAAACTCGCGCCAGCTTATGCCAGCTTATCTGTTTATAAATTTACTTACCCGGCGTACTTGCAAACCTCAAGCAATGCGCAGCGCGGTACACGGCGCGGTAAAAATCGGCGTCTTTTTCGTTGGTGAAGTAAACGGCGATGAGTGTGCCGGTGTGGTTCTTTTGCAAAGCTACCAGCAGCGCGTATTTGTAATGTTTGGTAACATCCAAATCGGGGAGGTTGATGAGGTATGATTTGCCGGCATCGGCATTATATTTTGACAATACTTCGGGCGGCATGTTGCGTACCAGTATGTTGTTATCGGCACTTAACGTGGTTGCGTCGGCCTTGCTCATATCCACATACATCGAATCGGGGTTGGCCAATTCCTTATGCGAATTGTCGCGCATGGCGTTCTCGTAGCTTGCCCAGTTTTGTCTTTGCGATTTCACCTGCAGCCAAACCTCGAAATCTTTGTCGGGCAATTGCATGGCAAAATCATAAGAAAAGTCTTCGTTATCAACCGGCGGGATTTCCCTGAAACCGGCAGGATAGCTAAATTTTAGATTGGCTTCTTTAAGCAGCTGGTAAAATTTTTTGTGATCAGGATTTTGGGGTGCCCGCTTAGCTTGCGCAAATGCGTGATGAACGCAGCACAAGAGCATCATACTAAGCAATATTTGTTTAAATTGCTTCATTCAATTATTACGCAACAGTTTTTTATATCCTTAGGGAAAATAAAATATTATAACGCGAAGATAAAGGATTTAAAACTGATATTATAATATCCAAAATAAATAATGAGTATACAGCCCAAACTCAACCGGTTCGATATCACCATGATAGTGGTTAGCCTTGTAATAGGCATGGGGATATTTAAAACGCCGGGCGAGGTTGCGCTGAAAGCAGGAAACGCCTGGATATTTTTTGGCGCGTGGATATTTGGCGGGCTCATCAGCATATGCGGTGCGCTTACTTTTGCCGAGATCGGCGCACGATACCCGGTTGCGGGCGGCTTTTATAAGGTTTTTTCGCATTGTTACCATCCTTCTATCGCATTCATGATCAATTGGGTGGCGGTGATCAGTAACGCGGCTTCGGTAGCGGCGGTGGCTATTGTGGGCGCGGAGTACATCAATCCCTATATATTGCCGGCCCATTTACAAAACATGACCGGGGTGGAGATAACGGGCATAGGGCAGGTGTTGTTATTGTATTTGATTAATTTTTTAGGGATAAAAATGAGCGCGCGCGCGCAAAATGTGCTTACCATTTTTAAAATAGGGTTGATACTGGTATTGTGCCTGGCGGTTTTTAAAAGCGATGCCGTGCCGGTTGCGCACCCGATCATTCCCTCGCCAAACAGCGCCATAAAAGCATTCGCGCTGAGCCTTGTTGCCGTATTTTTTACTTATGGCGGCTACCAGCAAACCATCAATTTCGGCGGGGATGTGATAAAGGCATCAACCAACATACCTAAAGGGACGATTTTGGGGATGGGCATAGTGATATTTTTATACCTGTCGGTAAACTTTGCTTATTACAAAACGCTGGGCATTGGCGGCTTGCAGGGCAACACCCAGCTGGCTGCGAAAATGGGCGGTTATATTTTCGGGCAGATCGGGTTTAAGATCGTTTCGCTGCTGTTGTTTGGGTCGATAATGGCCTACATCAACGTCAATATCCTCTCTAACCCGCGCATGTACTATGCCATGGCCGAGGATAAAATTTTGCCGCCAATATTTAAACATGTAAACCCGCGCACACAGGTGCAAAGTTTTGCCATGAGCTTTTTCGTGGTGATCATTTTGCTGATCCTGCTGTTTGTGCAGAATTTCGGTACCGTGCTGGATTACATTATGTTTTTCGATACGATAGGCTTATCGCTGGTGGCGATGTCGATATTTATCCTGCGCAAGCGGACGAAACATTTGGATGGCACGGGCATTTATACCATTAAATGGTTCCCGTTTGTGCCTGTGATTTTCATACTTACCTACTGGTTTGTGACCGCCAATATTTTTATAAATTTTGAGGCCAATGCCGATAAAAACCCATGGTCGCTGGTTATTTGTTTGGGGGCTTATGCTTCAGGACTAGTGATCTATTTTATCAGCTTGCTGTATCACAAAAAGAAAATTACAACCGTGGAGTAATGATGGACCTGTCGTACATATTAAACGAGCTGGGCGAGGAGCGGGCGGATTATTTCAACGCCGTATCGCCGCCGATTGCGCAAACCAGCAATTTCAGCTTTAAAACGGTGGATGATTTCCGGCAGGCATTGAGCGGAGAGTTCGATGTTAATTTGTATTCGCGCGGAAATAATCCAACCATCAACATCCTGCGTCAAAAGCTGGCTGCGCTGGATGGCGCTGAGGATGCATTGGTTTTTGGCAGCGGCATTGCAGCCATTGCAGTGCCGATACTGGCATTGGTAAGGCAAGGCGACCATATCATCTCGGTAGAAAACCCGTATAGCTGGACGACCAAACTATTCAATAACCTGCTGCCCCAATTTGGGGTAGAGACGACGTTTGTGGATGGTACGGAGGTAAAGAATTTTGAAAATGCCATCCGTCCAAATACAAAACTTATATACCTGGAAAGCCCAAATACCTTCAGCTATGACCTGCAGGATTTGCAGGCTGTTGCTGCCATCGCAAAGCAAAAAGGCATCCTGACGATGATCGATAACAGCTATTGCAGTCCGCTTTACCAGCAGCCAATTAAACTGGGCATTGATTTGGTGGCGCAATCGGCAACCAAGTATATCGGCGGGCATTCGGATGTAGTGGCAGGTGTTTTGACCGGCAGCAGGGCGCTTATTAAACAGATATTTAGTAATGAATATCTGAATATTGGCCCGGCTTTGTCACCGCATTCGGCCTGGTTGCTGATCCGCGGTTTGCGTACATTGCCATTGCGTTTGCAGCGCAGTTTTGAGAGTACGAAAGTTATTACCGAATGGTTAAGGGGCCACCCGGCGGTGGATAGGGTGATCTGGCCGTTCAGTCCGGATTTTAAGCAAAGCGAGCTGGCGCACCGGCAAATGCAGGGCTGCGGCGGGCTGTTCAGTTTTACGCTGAAGGAGCCGTCGGTTGAGAAGATTGAAGCCTTTTGTAATAAGTTGCAGCATATTTTGATGGCGGTATCATGGGGCGGGCATGAGAGTTTGATCATCCCGGCGGTGGCTACCATAAAAAAAGAAGATTATGATGCGGGGAATGAGCGGCATAATTTGATACGGATGTACGTGGGGTTGGAGGATAAAGAATATTTGGTGAGTGATTTGGAACAAGCCTTAAGCTGAAAGAGATTGAATTAATATCGAACGCCGAATGTTGAATATCGAAGAAGTAAAGAAAATATGCAAACGGCTGTGGACTCGTCACAGACGACCGCAGCATACAAAACTTAGGTGTAGTAAAGTGTAGCGTATTGTGCTACGCGCCACACAAGAAAACGCTACGGAAAACATACAAAACGCTACGCTTTGCTACACTTTTAAAAATCATAAGACACAGATATTCAAATAGATAACTTGTTGGAAAAGTGACAAGTCGCGCAATAATAATGCTACACTTTTATACTAAAAAAGGGGTAAAATAGGATAATTTCAGGCCAATTTTAGAGCGGATTATACTTTTGCTGCAGGTTATATAACACGTTCAGATCCAGTTGCGATAACTCAGTGGTTTGATCATTCTGTATAAAATGGCGCTTGAAGGCCACTATCGCAGCGTTCAGGTTTCCGGTATCGTAACCGATCAATTTCAGCGCGGTTGCCGGGTCGAAGCTATCCGGCGGCAGTTCCAGCACGTCGTCGCTCCAATAGCCGAAGCCTTTTGTGGCCAGTGTTTTCCACGGGAAGAACGGGCCGGGATCGGGTTTGCGTAATGGCGCAATGTCCTGGTGGCCGATGAAATTGGCAGTTGGGATATTGTAGGTCTTTTTCAGATAACCCAGTAAGGAAAGCAGGCTGTTGATCTGCGCGGGGGCATAGGGTTCGTTGCCATTATTGTCCAGCTCGATGCCTATAGAGCAGCTGTTCATATCGGTAATACTTCCCCACTTGCTGATACCCGCCTGCCATGCGCGCAGGTAATCGTTCAGCATATGGTATACTTTGCCATCCTTGCCTATTACATAGTGTGCGCTTACCTGCGTTTTTACTAGCGTGAAAGTCTGCAGCGTTTGCTGGACGGAATCCTGAGCGGTGAAATGGATGATGACGTAGTTCGGTTTACGCAGGTTGAAGTTTACCGTGCCAACCCATCCGGCCGGGATCTGTACGCCTGCGCTATCAGCAAGCATTGGAACGGGTTGCGTTTCTATTATTTGTACTACCGAATCGGTAATATGATCATACACTTTATTGGTAGGGGGAATGTTATTTACGGCAGGATGTACCTTATGAGAGCATGATGCCAGGATGATCCCCAAAGCAGCGACAATAACAGGGGTATAATTTTTCATATCAGATGTTAACATCGCTAAGGTAGAGAATGTTTATATAAACCGTTGTTGCTATCGCCATTATCCGCCAATAGCTGCTATCAGCTCCTTTTTGTAAAGCTGCCCGATTGGGATAAAAGTTTGGTTTGAAAGTACAAGCGTATCGTTATTGTATATACGGTTTATAAAGTTTTTATTGACGATATATGACCGGTGCGACTGTATAAAAATGCCGGCATCCAGCTTTTCAAGCAAACCGCGCAGCGTATGGTAAATGATGTAAGGTTTTTCGGCAGTGAAGATCTTTACGTAATCACGGCATCCTTCTATGTAAATAATATGCTGCTGTTTAAGTACAAGCGTACCCTGCTTGTCTTTTATCAACAGGTTTCCGGCTGAACTTTCGGGTATCGGCATATTACCGGACCTTACTTTATCCACCGCCTTAACAAACCTGTCGTACGCGAATGGCTTGAGCAGGTAATCCACTGCATCGAGCTCGAAACCTTCATAGGCATATTGTTTATATGCAGTGGTGAATATTGTTTTTGGCGGCTTTGGCAGCGCTTTTAAAAATTGAATGCCATTAACCAGCGGCATTTCTATATCCAGGAACAGCAGATCGACGTGGTTTTTATTGAGGTACTCAAAAGCTTCCATCGCATTACGAAATTTAGATGCAACCGACAAGCCCGGCGTCTGGCCGATGTAATGTTCCAGTACCTGGTGGGCTAATGGTTCATCGTCTACAATTATGCACTTCATTTGTAGTTGAGTTTTACAGTGGCCGTATAACTATCTGTCATGTCCTGCAATATAAGCTCATGCAGTTTGGGATAATACAATTCCAGTCTTTTTTTTATGTTTTCGAGCCCTATGCCTTTGTGTTTTTGAACCATAGCGGTGTCAGGCCGCTCAAGCTTATCGTTCGTGATCGTAAAAGCCAGTTGTTTATCGGTTATGATCAGTTCGGCCGCTATACTTGCATCGTCGTGTAATTTGTGCTTACCGTGCTTAAAGCTATTCTCAACCAGGGGCAAAAACAGCAGCGGCGGAATAAATAGATCACCTTGTATTTCCGGTACGCTGAATTTAATGTGCGCAGCAGGGAATTTCTTTTGCTCCAGCTCGAAATACCCTTGTAAAAAAGTGATCTCATCCTGTAAAGACACTTTTTCCTTGTCGCAATCATACAAAATATACTGCATCATCTGCGACAGCAACAGGATAAATCTTGGTGTTTCTTTTGAGCCGGTAAGACTTAACCCATACAAACCATTCAATGTATTGAACAGAAAATGCGGCTGTAACTGCGCTTTAAGCATACCCATTTGTAATTGCAGCCGGTCTGTTTCCGCCTGGTGGCGTTTGATCTCGTTTTGATAGGAGAAACGCGCAAATGCCACGCAAAAAAATGCCAGCAGGTCGGTAAAAGTAAGATTGAGATCAAATGTGTTCAAAGCGAGCTGGCCTGCGAAGTACTTGTGCACTACTAAGCCTTTTGTTAGCCCGGCGAAGATCCATGCAAAAAGTAAATTGTTATACTGACTTACAAACACAAACAGTACAAGGGTTATGCCGAGCAATAGCCAATAGCGCTTTCTGTCTAATAAACGCGGTACAAGCCAGCGGTAATAGGGGATAAGGTACAGCGTGATGCAAAAACTGTAAGCGCAAATTTGCAGATACGGAAAATTGCTGGTGCGGATAACCGGCAACTGGGCCTGATCGAGCAGGTACGAGTATTTGTACATGCCTACATAGCATAGCCAGATCAGTATTTCGAACCCAAGGGGAAAGGTGAATTTAAATTTACGGCCCATGATACTAAGGTGGTACTATTTATCCGGCATTTGAATAGCCTGCACGACAAAACACCGTTTTTGCACGACGAAATATCGTGACGATTCTTTTAGCATAGAGAAAACCATAGTCCGTCGAATTAATAGGATAAGCAGGTTTTATGACAGTTGATTTGCATCATAATCAACAAAAAAATATATGAAAACAATCCTCTTTACAATTTTAATCGTTGCGGCGATATTATTTACAAGCAAAACATTAAATGCGCAAAAAGCTGCCAAAACGCATGTTGCGGCTGTTAATTCCATTGTGGAGAAACCGGTAAACATGCAAAGCTATGAACTGTTTAAAGCATCGGTTAAACCACTGGTTGCGGTAATGGGTACAAAGAAATTAGTTGGCCTTGGCGAGGGTACGCATGGCACTGCCGAATTTTACAAAGTAAGATTTTGGATAACCCGGATGCTGGTTGAGGAATATGGCTTTAACCACATTGCTTTGGAAAACGATTACAGCGACAGCTGGCTGCTGAACCGGCAACTGAACACCAAAGCCAACCTGGACAGCCTGATGAAAAAGCGCCTGCTCAGCATATGGCAAAATAAGGAAACCCGCGAAATGCTGGCCTGGGTGCGCGATTATAATACCAGCCACAGCCAAAAAATAACCATTTGCGGGTTGGATTATGTATTTGCCAACCCGGATGTGGAAGTGATAAAACAGTTGCTTACCGGTACACCGGCTGCCGGTTTGGTCGATTCAATGGCAATTGTTGCTAAATCGGCAAGCTTCCAGGATGAGCTGTGGAACGGCCTTAACCACCCGGATTATAAACCTGATTTTGATGCTTTAACCAAAAGCAGCTATGACGGATATATTGCGGCAAGCAAGCTGGATAGCGAAGTAATGGCATCCCAATTAGCTACGTCTGTGAAAACAGACTGTCACCTGGCTATCGAGAACGTAAAGCAGGCCTTTGCGCCTTTCTACGATGCAACCGCTAAAAAGCCTGAAGCATCCCGGGACAGCATAATGGCTTACAACGCAGGTCTTATTATGCAAACGCCGGGTACAAAGATGGTAATATGGGCGCACGACGCGCATATGGGCAAAAAGGGCGTTTATGATAATGAAGTTGGCGGCACCGGCGGCTACCTGTTAAAAATGTTCCCTGATAATTATTTTGTACTGGCAACGGGCACGGCTACAGGCACCTTTGCCGCTACTACCGAAGCCAGGGATACCTACACCAACCCGATGAAAGCTTATGCGCTTGAGGCGCCGATAAAAGGATCATGGGAAGAGCTGATGGCCGCCGGTAATAAACCTGTATTTTATTTTATGCCTGTGAAATTTAATCCGTCCAACAAGATAAAGCCATTCCGGATTATTGGTTACGGGCCTGACAGCGGACCGAAAAGTTATGATAAAACCAACCTGAGCGATCTGTTTGACGCTTTTTTATTCATCAAACACACGACTGCAGCAACGCCGCTGGATTAAAATTTAGCGTATGTAGGAATCATTAACCACAGAGAGCGCTGAGGTTTACACAGAGATCACAGAGATTTTTAACGCTGTGATCTCTGTGTTTTTTCTTCTCTGAGTTCTCTGCGGTTTAAAATACAGTAATGTCATTTCACCTACCCATGGCATGTTTCCAATTCAACCACAGAGATCTTTAACTCCGTGTTCTCTGTGTTTTTCTCTCTGCGAACTCTGTGGTTAAAAATCAGGAGTTTAAACCCTTGAGTGTTCGAAAGATTAAAAGAGCTGGAAAGTGCGATTCCCTCCTATGGGGAAGGTGAAGGGAGGGGTTTAGTCGCCATGTATTAGCGCATAAACCACTCCCTGCCACTACACGATCCTACCGCACCCCTCCCTTGGGAGGGAATTTTAAAAAACCGCTATAAGGTTTCGAACACAAGGTCTAAAATCTATAGCTTTATTACTTTATAATTAAAACACAGGCTGTTAATAAAAACTTAATAACTAAGGATTAATTTAGTGCGTTTTGTGATTAACCAAAAAACACATCCTTATGAAATTAAAAAAACTTATTGCTCCGCTGGCACTCGCAATCATGCTGGCGTCGTGTCAAAAAAATGTGCAATCGCCCGACTTCAGCTTGTCGGCTTCCAAACCGGCAATTGCGGGAAAACAGGTAAGCGACGCAGTTACCCAAACCTTTGATGAAGGCTTTGAATCGGCCACCAAAACCGCTTATGCCGATGCCAGTGTTACCTTCACCAGCGGCTCGTGGGATTTGAACAATGCCCTTGTCGGCACCAGCACATCCGACCGCAAAGACGGCAGCCATGCTATCCGCATCACCAGCACCGGGCAAATCGGCATGAACTTTAACGTTACCACCGGCGCATCAACCGTAACAGTTGAATATGCCGTTTACGGGTCTGACGGTTCATCGGCTTTCGGCCTGTGGGTGTCGAGCAACAGCGGCAGCAGCTATACCCAGGTAGGCTCGTCGGTTACCGCATCAAGCACTACTTTGCAAACCGCCACTTTTAATGTAAATACGGCAGGTACGCTGCGTTTCCAGCTGCGTAAATCGACAGGTGGCAGTAACCGGATCAATATCGACGACTTCATAGTTAACAGCTATGACAATGGCACAGGCGGCGGTGGCGGCGGCGGTACAACCGGCGATAACAGCAACATGCTGCTCGGCAACCCAAGCAATGCAACTGCCGACGTAAGCAATTTTGATAATTACCTGTACGATCATACCTACTACATCGAATCGTACAACCGCGATAAGAACGAACCAAACTGGGTAAGCTGGTATGTAGGCTCAACCAGCCTTGGCTCACAGGACAGGGCAAATGATTTCCGCCCGGATACCAACTTGCCTGCAGGCTGGTATGAAGTACCTTCAACTGCTTATAGCGGCAGCGGTTTCGACAGGGGCCACAACTGCCCGTCGGGCGACCGTACCTCAACGCTGGACGCCAACGAGGCCACCTTCCTGATGGATAACATGATTCCGCAGGCGCCACAAAACAATGAGCAAACCTGGGCGAACCTGGAAGAATACGGCCGCTCACTGGTTGCCGCCGGCGACGAGATCTACGTGGTAATGGGCAGCTATGGTTCAGGCGGTACCGGTTCAAGCGGTTCGGCTACTACCGTTAATAGTGGTAAGGTAGTTGTTCCGTCGAACATCTGGAAAGTGATAGTAGTATTGCCAAATGGCAATAATGATTTGAGCCGTATCACCACAGCAACCCGTGTGATTGCCGTGAATACGCCAAACATCAACACCATCAGCTCCGACTGGACACAATATATCACCAGCGTAAAAGCGATAGAAACGGCTACCGGCTATACGCTGCTGTCGGCTGTTCCGGCATCGATCCGCACCGTTTTAGAAAACAAGGTGGATTCGGGCAACTGAAATTTTTTGTTTAATTGATCTTATAAACGAAAATCCCGGCAAGTGATGTTGCCGGGATTTTTTTGTTGAGGTGATATCTTATTAATATCAGAACCGCACAGTGTTGTGTTCGGTTTTAGAACAGGCAAAGATTCTATTTTGTCGTTAATCTATTGCATATTAGTATTATACTAAAATGGAACAGTGATTGACAGTATAATTTTATTGAAGCCATATTTATTTCATATTAACCTTTATGACGCTGCATTCTTCGGGATGATATTTATCAGCCTTACTTTTGCGGCGCTTTTAGGGTTTACGAGGCGGGCGAATTTGCCTGCTAATCGTTTCCTGGCAATTGCATTGGTGGTTGTAACAGTATGGATAGCCCGGGTGTTGGCAACAGATGTAGGGCTAACGGCATATTTCCGGTTGTCCTTTTCACTTGCATTCGGACCGCTGCTATTTTTTTATGTGCTAAAATCCACCAAACCGGAATATAAATTCCGGGTAAAGGACATGTTGCATTTTAGTCCGTTACTGTTGGAGCTGACCGTTGGCAGCTTAAACCCTGCGTTGCCCTGGTTAACTTTCTTATCCGTTATCACTTACCTGTACTATTCCCGGAAACTCGTTGAAGATTTTTACCAGCGACAAAAATTTCAGTATGGCGACCGGTACCGTCAGCAATGGCGTTGGTTATATCGTTTATTAACAGGATTTGGGATTTTATGGTTATGGTGGATCCCAGCCGTGGTCGCGGGTTATTTTTACTATCCTTTTTATTTCCTGTTGTTAGCGATGACAATTGGGATAGCGGCGAGGGCATACTTAATACCTGAACCCGGCATTACGCAGCCTGCGCTGAAACCGCTGTTGCCTGCTGAGCTGAAGCAAAAGGCGGCGTGGCTGAAAAATGAGGTTAAAACAAACCGTTATTATGAAGATCCGGAACTGAACTTAAGCTCCCTTGCCGAACAGCTTGAATTGACGGCCCACGATTTATCGCGGATCATCAATGCCGTTTTCAAAAAAAGCTTTAATGATTTTATCAATGAATTCAGGGTGCGGGCGGTGATGCGTAAAATGGATGATCCGGCCTATGATCATATCACGCTGTTGGGTATCGCCTATGGATCGGGCTTTAACTCACAAAGTACCTTTAACAGGATTTTTAGACAAATGACCGGTAAAAGCCCTGCCGAATATAAAAAAGATAAGCCATCTTATAACTTGGGCAGTGAGGGGCGTTTTGCGAAGTTAGTTTCGGACTTTGAATCAAATCGCAAACCCATGATCAGAAACTATTTTAAAACCGCCTGGCGAAGCCTGTTGCGCAACAAGAGTTATACCACCATCAATATTACCGGCTTGGCTATAGGGATAGCCGCCTGCCTGCTGATCTTTTTGATCGTTAAGTACGAAACGAGCTTTGATAACTTTCATCAAAATAAAGACCGTATTTACCGGGTAGTAAATGTAAGTATTGGGCCCGATGGCGAAACGCTGGGCGCCGGGACACCGCTTCCGATGGCTGATGGCTTGAGGGCAGGTTTTCCTCAACTGACCAATGTGGGTTCGATCATGCTAAACGATGGCTCGCATTATACGATCAGTGATACCAAAAAATTCAAAGAGGACCTGGCTTACTATGCAGATCCTGAATTCTTTTCGTTGTTTAATTTTAAATGGCTTGCCGGCGATAAAAGAACGGCCTTAGCAGGCCCCAACATGCTGGTGCTGACCCGCGCAGAAGCAAATAAGTTTTTTGGCGACTGGCATAGCGCGATGGGGAAAACGATCAAATACGAAAATAAGCGCATGTTTACGGTAACCGGTATTATAGAAGATACGCCGGTGAATACAGATTTACCTTTAAAGGTGGTGATGTCATGGATCACGCTGGTGAGCAAGGACGGTGACCTAAGCGGTAATGCCGGGGATTGGGTAAGTACTTTCAGCGACCGGAATACCTACCTGCTTTTACCAGCTGGTATGAACGAAAAGCAGTTCAACACCCAATTGGCCGCATTTGCAAATAAACACATTCCGCCACCCTACAATAAGAGCAGTTCGTTTAGGTTACAGGCGCTGAAAGATATGCATTACAACACGGAGGTTACGGTTTATGGCGGCCATCCGTTTAGTAAGCAGCTGATTAATGTGATCAGCCTGATCGGTTTGTTCCTGCTTGTTATCGCCTGCGTTAACTTTATCAACCTGGCTACCGCACAGGCGGTTAACCGCTCAAAAGAGG
>Ga0206937_10021_pt1 | contig 54720 bp, 62 predicted proteins | sample Alteio_BWOrgHeat_11_FD_152923 | JGI IMG/M metagenome (GOLD analysis project Ga0206937, IMG submission 152923) | Enriched cells from forest soil in Barre Woods Harvard Forest LTER site, Petersham, Massachusetts, United States -... | ecosystem: Environmental > Terrestrial > Soil > Temperate forest >... | reverse complement strand
TGGTCAAAAATGCCCATGGCGGCATCGTAAATTATGGCCTGGTCTGCCGTAGTGATATAATTTATCACCGCGTCTTTTTGAAAAACGGGGGCGATATTGGTTAATACAACCGGTATTACAGGCACAAACGGCCCGCGATACCAGGCAAAGCTATTTTCCCCCAGGCGGGTGGTGTAATTTAAAGCGGCGTAACCTTCGTCGTAGCGTTTTTTCACCTCCTTTTGTGCCGGGGTATAGGCCGAGGCATCGCTGCCCCAGGCATCCGGCAGTTCAAATGGCAATTTAAGTGTATCAACATTAAGCCCTAAAGCCATTGTTTTAAAGCTGGCGCCCGCGGCTTTGCCGGTAAATGTCCAACTGCTCAGGCTTATAAGCCGTGCTATTTGCCCCGGCGCAAATTGAAGTGTGCCGCCGGGCAGGTATTCGGCCCAGCCTTCCAGCGAAACCAGGTGCGCTATATAAGGAGTGTCATTATTAGGGTCTGATAAACGGTTTGCTAATATGGTTGAGTAAAAACCTTCGCCACTGAGGCCATCTGGGGCATCGTCGCCGCTGTTGATCTGGCGTACGTGGGCCAGGTAAGGTAATTCTTCAAGCGCCGGTGCAAGGGACTGGAAGGTTGTGCCCAATACATCTATAGCGTTTGCCTGCAGGTTATCCAGGTTTTTTTGCTCTATCGGGTCGAAAACCAGCGTTGGCCCTAAAATATCGCCCGACTTAAAATTTGCAATTTGCTTTACCGGCCTGGATGTTGCCATTGCAGGATTGCCCTGCGTTTTTTTAGGGAATTCGTATACGATCTCGTCGCGCTTAAATATCATCAGCGCCATCCAGGGGGCTGCAAATGGCTGTTCGGCCTTGCTTTCCAGTGCGCGGCTCCAGGGGAGGTGTTTCAAGTCGAAAACGATATAAGGGAGGTTATCATTAAAATCAGTATCGCTGCCTTGTACCGGATATTGTGCCTTGATGTTTTGTGATGGAACACTAAACCGCGGCGATTGTACAATGAATTTCTGAACGGCGTTATAAGCGCTGTCCACTTTATGCGAGGGTTCCTTTACGGTATGGTTAACCTCAACGGTATAGGCTCCGGCAGTAAGCTGCGGCACAACATTATCCAGGAAACGGATATCGCCGATATCAATAGGTTGCAAATCGCTCATTTATTTAAAAATTTAAGGCGTTTTTTAGTTTTAATGATGTTTTAAGACCCATGTTTTTGGCAGTTAAGCCAGCATGAATACCGGCAAGCTCGTCGCTTAATGCAGCCGACCAGTTTTTTAACGGGTGTTCTGTACCGGCTACACCTGCCAGGCTTAATTCGTTGCCGGCTTCAATCCAAATACTGAAATAACCATCCGTATCGGCGATCTGCGGGATATTAAACCCTGCCCATAGCTCATTATCATTGCGGCCGGTAGTGGTTGCTGACAGATCCTGCGCATGGGTATTGCCGTTGGTATCGGTGTATATTAACCTTACTTCAAGGTTGTGTTTATTGTTATTAATGTCAACGATATCCCAATCAGGCCTTGCCAATACGAACACTTGTTTGATGTTGGCTGCAAAGCGGGTCTCAACCCAGCCGCTAACCTTTTTGCTGCCTTGTGTAAGCTTTTTGTTGTTTAAGATAACCGAACGGAGGCTTACCAGGCCAGTATCATGCGAGTACTGTTTAAAGCCAACCCTTTGCGCGGTTTTGGTACGGATAAGGCAACCTTTACCAGCCAGGTATTTTGAGTTTAACAGCGGCAGGTAAGCATTCTGATGCCAACCGCAAAGCTTTGTATCGCGTGGTTCAAATGCTTGCAGGCACATTTGGGTGGCGTGGCGTGGTATATGCGTAAATCCGTTTTGAGCGGGCGGTTGCACCGTATCCGATATAATTTGCAGGTGCTCATCAAAAAATATCACTCTAACAGGTAGTAAGCCGCTAAACAGTAGCTGTTCGTCGTTTGCTGCTGTATTGATATCCCATATTTGCACCATCCCTGGTAATATGCTGAACATGCGTGCGTCGTTTGCATCCTTATTATGATGATAAAATGCTTTCGATGCAAATGTCTGGTGGTTTCCGCCACGCAGCACCTGGCCTGATGATTCGCCAAAACGATAGCTTAAAAGAGTAGTTTTTAAAACATGCCCGGCTGGTACGGCACTTCTTAGGCTGGCGCGGTTTTTATCGCGGAAAGCCAACGGTTTTTTAGCAATCAGCGCATGCGGCCTTGCATTAGGATCTGCCAGCATTGGCGATCCCTGGTAGATATTCTGCGGTGCCTCGGCAGTCGCGGCGAGGTCGTTATTGGTATTAGCCAGCGAACCTAATTGTGTTAGTGCCCCAAAAACACCGGCACGCTGTTTAGCGCCTGTTTGCGGGTTGTTGATGGTGTTTTTGATCTGATCTAACGAGCCTGAAGCACTCAGGTCGAGCATTTTTAATTCGGCATCGCTATCCAATGGTAATGCATGCGGAGGCTGCTGTACAGGTGTATAAGCCAATGTTTTCTGCGGAAATTCAGGCGGCCCGTTCACGGCCAGTGACGGCGGTGTTACCGATGATAAGCCCGAGGTTATGCCTGAAACGGAATTGGCTTCCGGCGCTTCTGCTCCTTTATTAATAGTTCCCCATAAGGCATCGGGTACATTTTTAGGGTCTGTTTTAAGATTCCAGCCTTTCAGGCTTACCTCTTTATCTTTATCATTGGCATTTGCGGACAGTTTTTTTAGCTGCACATTCAGGTCGGAAGCGTTGCCCTCCAATACCAGGCTGCCCAATGGTTTTAAGCCGAATAATTTACAAGGAATAACCGGCGGCGCGTCATTACTGCCGGCAGCTCCAAAACTTATCTGGGATGCGGGTATAGCCGATTCTGTATTGAAGGCAAAAGTTCCCGGGTCAACTATCCAGTATTCAACACCACCTTCGGTGATCTTTTCTTTAAGTCCGGCGTTCACGTTGATCTTAACGATCTCTTTTGAGCCGCTATCATTCGCGGCTTCAAATAACTGTCCGGCACGTTTCCTGTTTTCAGATTCTTCATCATTCGGCAGGAAATATTTTTCAAAATCTTCCCACTCGATAAGTGTCGACGGGCCTTCATTATCGGCGCCAAAGTTAACAGTGAAGGAGATGATCCACAGGCGTACTGTGGCCTGTCCGCCAAATTCAGGACCCCACATTTGTACATTCACGCCCAGCTCAACCGTGATGGTTTTGTGGATGAAGAGCAGGTTAACGCGGTATGATACACCGATAGTAATACCGATGCCAATATCATAGTGGAAAGGCTTCCACGAGATAAGGAAGTCGGCAATGGCCTTAAACCAGGCCTGTAAGTCGCCATCCTCATATGTCAGCGATAGCTTGCCGCCGGCCATAACGCACGACGGGGTCAGTGCGAAATAAGCCTCGCCGCTAAAATTGATCTTATCAGATACATTCCACTCGAAGGCCAGCCTTGGTACGGCAGGATAATGATCTGGCGGATCAAATAACTGGTTGTAACCGCCGAGGGTTACCACAAAATCGCCTGAATGTGTGCCGTCGAACCACGAGTAATAAGCAAAACCACCGGTTACTTTACATTTAGGGTCAATTACATACGAGTTATCAGTCAGTTGCGCCTCAACAGCAAGTAAGCCTTCCGAAGGCTGAATGGTGGCCTTTATGGCCATTTCGGCATTTACATATGGCGGTAAGGCCTCATCTTCAAACTGCTTTGGCATCTGCAACGTGGTTAAGCCAAGCAAGTCGACCTCAAAGGTTTTCCCAAACTGCAGCATCAGCAGCGCGAAGGAGTTTAATAGTTCGAACGAGGTAAATTTAACACCGGCTACAAACCAATAACTACCTAATTGAGGCGGAACGTATTGAGATATGCTCGAAAGCACCTCAGCAGCGTCTTCGCCATCAAACAGATCAGGCTCAACGGCAGCTTTTACAAACGGGAAATTCTGCACCTGGTCTATATCCGGCATCACCAGCGTACGGTTATAACCAAAGCCAACGGCAACACCTGTTACAAAGAAGAACGGCGGTCCGCCAAGCGGCGCATTTAATACGCCGAAGATAAATAAGGACGGATGGCCATCCAGCGTGGCGAAAGAGCCGAGCGCCGTAATGCCCCACTTAGCGGCCTGTATGGCCACCATGCCATTATATTGCGTAGGGCTGGTGGTGTTATCTTTCAGAAAGCCGCCGGCTATACTTACCGAGCCGCTGCTGAAACTGATATCCAGCCCCTCGAGGTCGAGGCTATAACTCCCGATATCGGCAGGTGTTTTAACCGGGACGCCTACCGTAAGGCTTTCGAGGCCTAGTTTAAGCGCATCAAGGTTCAGTCCGCCACCCAGTTGGAAAAGCAGCGAATAATCAGACCCGCGCCAACCAATGCCAACATCATTAAGCGCAACCGGTCCGAATGATTTTTGCAGCGGTATGCTCACCACATCCTGCGGTTTGCCGTTTTTATCAAACAGTTGCAGGTAAAACTTTTTAAGATATGCCGTGAGTAATGAAAATTCGGGGTTTACAGCCGGCTTTGCATCCGCTTCCTTTTTGGGTTTATCGGCGGTAGCCAGCAAGGTTTTGGCAACGCTGTCCTTACCATCTTTTGAAGGTAAGCCCAGCGGCAGCGCTATGCCATTAACGGCGGCGGCAACACCCCAGGTTATGCCCGAAAGTGTGGTGAAATAGCCGCGTAGCTCCGCTTTTTTAAGGCTGTAATTTTTTATATCGAATAATGGCTGGCCACTGGCTTTGCTGATATCCAGGCCGACAGACAATGCTTCAAACTGTGGATCAAAACTAATATCGCTGAGGCCGGTACCTTTTAACAGGAAGAAATTGATGCCTGGCACTGATGGCTTGGTGCCGCCGGCCTTTTCTATCCACGAAGTACCGTCGCTGGTATTGCAGCCAAACTGGAGTTTTACTAGCGGATTGCTGCTTACCTTAATATCGTTAAGCTGCACATTTAAGCCATACAGGCCATTTTCCTTTACAATACCGATAGACCATGATGGGTCGCCTTTTTTCTCCGCCTTTTTACTGTAGAGCGTAGTAACCAGGTCATTTGAGGCGCCTGTAAGTTTATTAAAGGCGTTAAGCAGCAGCGTTTTAATGTAATCTTTTAACGCATCCGGCGCCGCGGTAATATCTATGGTGCCTGCGGTGTAAGGCGCTTTTTCTGTCTCCAGCCATTTGAGTGCGTAAAACAGGTTGCCCCAATTAAACTGTATGGGCGACTTATCAGGCATCACATTTTTACCCAGGAAACCAGCGATGCTCTCCAGGTTCAGTAATGTATTAAATATGACCTTTTTATCGATAGAAGGAAAACTCTGGTATTCGCCGCCAGGTTCGCGCAGCAAAAAAGTAAGGTCGGGTGTATTTTTATTGAAATCAAAGGACGCCACGAAGATCATGCCGTTATATGCAGTTGTATCGAGCGTAAAAGTGCCCGAATAATTAACCTCGATACCTATCTCCACCGGGCCATCGGTATTAATGTCAAAGATGGGTGTGCCGTAAGGGTCCACCGGCATTTTAAAAACAGGGATAAAAGCAAACGGATGGATGCTAACCGTATTTGCGCCAGCCTTATTTTCAAACTGTTTATGAGTGCCTACGCCAAGCAGCTCCTGCACGCCGGCTGTTTTTTGTACGAAGTAAAATCCCGAATCCCCCGGCTCGCCCTCATCATTGTTAACGGTTATGGAATACCAGTTTTCGTTTAGCAGGTCGTCGCCGGCATTCAGCGGGTTGGCGGCTTTGCCTAAAAAGCTTTCTAAAACAGGCTGCAGGTGCTGCCAATTGAAGCCATCGGACAGACCTGTTTCGGGATCAGAGAACCAATCGAGATTTACAGAAAGGTCATCTTTGGTGCCCTTTAATAAACCGATCAAAAAGCCAAGGTCTTTAGCGCTGTCGGCTAATGACGCGAAGTCGGAAGTATCCATTTTTACAAATGTTTGTGTATTGTGAAAGAATTCCGATAACCATAAATGACATCTTTTTCAGCAGGCGGGTACGGTCAAAAATAGGGTCACAGGTTTGTTTGTGTAAAATTCAGGTTTCTGCTAAAATTAAATAAAGCGGTGTTATAAATTGATGGTTAAAACTATGAAAAAAATAATTGCAAGTACAACATTTTGGGATAAATATGATAATTATTTAAAATCCATGGGTGTAATGCAATAATTGTAAGGAGTTGCTGCAAATCTTTTCAGATAAGAAAGTTGCATGCTGAATGGAATTCCATCGGTCCGCTCGATGCGGTAAGTCTTTTGCTGTTCCGGGTTATATTCAAAAAAGGCTTGGATACGCACCACACAATGCTTTCTTCCCACGAGTTCCTTCCACATCGGCGCCAGGAACAGCGATTCGATACGCGCGTGTTTATTTTACTGTGGATACGATCATCGTCTTCCGTTAGCAATCCCCAGCGGAATTGCTGCACTTTGTCCGGCATCGCATCCGTCATCACCGGGAGCATCGAGCCGGGATTACCGGCTGTATTGCTTTTTGGTGTATAAGAACCACCGTCCCGCTTATAAATTTTAATATCCTTTTGCTCCCCTAAATCGACTTGCCCGCACATATACTAAAAAAATTAGAACACAAAGCTAATATAATTAGCAATTAATTACAGATTAATTCGCAGGACATTGGCTATACTTGCATTTTAAATGAATTCTTATTTCAAAACATTAACAGACCAGCTCGAGGCGGAACGTAAAGCCGATGAGACCGCTTTCAACCAGCTGACCGCAGGCAGCAGCGCTGCGCAACGGCGGACTTCCGGCATTACCTGGTACCCTATCGCCATCCGGGACACCGAACCGACGCGCGGCGATTACCTTAGCGTGGAGGTCGAGCGGACAACACATAAAGAATTATCGCATCAATTCCGTTTTGGCGGTGCTGTCGCTTTATTCTCCAATCATGATGAGAAAGACCGGGTCAACGGTACCATCACCCATATCGGCGGCGACCGCATGAAGATCACTTTGCTGACCGAGGAATTGCCCGACTGGACCCGAGACGGCAAACTCGGCATTGACTTGCTGTTTGATGCGTACAGTTATGATGAGATGCGTAACGCGCTTAAACAAGCAGGCAAGACCGAGAGCAAGCTGATTAAAGTGCTGATCGGTGAACAGCAGCCAACATATTCAACAATTATCCCCTCAAAACAAGCGATTCATCTTAATGCGTCACAGCAAGCCGCAGTCAATCAAATTTTGAATGCCGAAGATTTCGCCATTGTGCATGGCCCGCCCGGCACAGGTAAAACGACCACAATGGTTGCAGCGATTCAGGCACTAATCGCGAACGGCGAACCGCAGTTATTGGTGGTTGCGCCAAGTAACACAGCAGTAGACCTGCTCAGCGAAAAATTGACAGAAAGCGGTCTGAATGTGTTGCGTATTGGCAATCCCGTTCGGGTGTCAGAGCGTTTACAAAAACTGACACTTGATAGCCGGATCGCTGAACACCCGCAGGCCAAAGAGATCAAAAAGCTCAAAAAGCAAGCGTCCGAATTCAAAAACATGGCGCACAAATACAAGCGTAGTTTTGGCAAAGCTGAGCGCGACCAACGCAAGGCGCTTTTCGATGAAGCGCACCGGATCGTTCGTGACGCCGATAAAATAGAAACCTTTATCAGCGAAGATGTGATCAGTAAAGCACAGGTCATAACAGCAACGTTGGTTGGTGCAGACCATTATACCATTAAACACTTGCGTTATAACACCGTGATCATGGACGAAGCCGGGCAAGCCTTAGAACCGGCTGCCTGGATACCGATCTTAAATGCGAAACGGCTGATTATGGCCGGTGACCATCAGCAATTGCCACCAACCATTAAATCGCAAAACAGCGCCCTGACTACTACACTGATGGAAAAGTGCGTGATGCTCCATCCGGAAGCTGTGACTTTACTGGAAACCCAATACCGGATGAATACTGCGATCATGGGTTTTCCTTCTCTCAAATTCTATGAAAACAAGCTGATTGCTGATCCGAAAGTAGCGAATTGGCTATTATTTGAAGGCGACAAGCCATTCACTTTTATTGACACCGCCGGCGCAGGTTATGAAGAACAGACCGAAGGCACCAGCACCAGCAATCCGGAAGAGGCTGCATTTATTGTACGCCATATCGAAGCGATGAATTATAACAATGCCAGCATTGCCGTTATTGCGCCCTATAGTGGGCAGGTTACCCAATTGAAAAAACTCCTGGCCGGAACGCAAGTTGAAGTGAATACGGTTGATGGCTTCCAGGGCCAGGAGCGCGATGTGATCTATATCTCGCTCACCCGCAGCAATGACAACGGTACCATCGGCTTCCTTTCCGATTACCGGCGGATGAATGTCGCCATGACCCGCGCAAAAAAGAAACTCATAATGGTCGGCGACACCGCCACACTTGCCCAAACACCTTTCTACGCAGAACTCATTGCCTATACTGAAAGTATCGGTGGCTATGAAAGCGTTTGGAATTACTGATTAATACGGCAGTTCACCCATCCAATTGCCCGGCGGCGAATAATTTGCTACCACATAGATTTTACCGTCCGAATCGAACGCAACACCGACGCCTACCTGGGTCGTATTTTTCCAGATCATTTGGGTATAATGTCCCGCCCCACCCTTACCGTTGAATTTACCATATTTATATTTTCCTTTTTCGCTGTACCAGGCCAAAGAGGCGTCTAAGGGTGTATAGTTACCGCTGCCCATATAAATATTCTCGCCATATTGGTGTTGAGAACGGTGCTCAAAAGATTTTGAACTGGCCAAATGATCGGCCCATTCCTGCGCGTATTTCGCAAGATCGGCACTCCAGATCACCGGCGGAACGCCTACTTCTTTCCTGGCCGCATTCTCCTGGTCAAGAACTTTCTGCATATCATCAGCAGAAATCTTAGAGCCCGTTGTATTTTGTGCATTTGCGTAACCCGTTACAAACAGCAATACGATTGTCAAAATTTTCTTCATAAGTAAATGATTTTGAGAAAGTTTAAAGCTATAATAACTACATCCTATAACGAATGATTGTTTTTATTACTTTTATATTCATGAGCACCGAACCATCTCAATTTAAACCTCAAGTTTATAGCAGAAATGAGTTTATTGAAGACTCGTTTCTAGGAGTGATTTCTCCTTCAAAAACAGCCTGCATGTTAACGGTGCGATCAGAAAGAATAGTTGAATTCGGCAATTCAACGCTAAAAAAAAGCATATACCTCTCATCTTTAGAGAAGAACGATCATCAACACCTTCTCATTATACCCGATTCGCAAGATTTCATTACTGCATTCGAGTCTTTTTTAAAAACACCGACCGATGAGCCGCTTTTTATCGTTCGGCAACGACCTTATCCATTGAAGCCATCTTAATCCCACGTAGCGATTTCTTGTAAACACGCTTGGTGCACAGCTTACTGCAAAACCGGGTCACGGTCGTTTTGGCTTCAAAAACATTACCGCAGCCTTCGCAAATTCTATTTACCGTAAAATTTGAGCTCATCTGATATTTAAGCTTTCTTTCTCACATTTGTCGCATGTTATTACACCTTGTGTATAATCATCTTATTTACAGGCAATTACACAGACAAGGGGAGATAACTACTGCCATTATCTTCAGTAGTTATCTCCCCCATTTTTAGGTTCATTAAGGGTCGTTAAGGGTTTATAAGGATCTTTAAGCGACATGATTTCCCCCGAAAATGAAACTGTTATTTTTTTGTAACTCCGAGTTACATTTCAGTAACAAATTTAGCAAAAACAACGTGGAATTGCCAAATATACTGGCAAGTAAAAAGATACAACTTATTAACAATCAGTATTTTAATTGCCTGTAGTTGTCAGGAAATGTCGATTTTTGGCTACCTATTTGCCAATGCAAAACCGGCTAAAAATATTCTCCAGCAAATCCTCAGTAGTAACTGCCCCTGTAATCTCGCCTAAATAATGCAGCGCTTGCTTGATATCTGTTGCCAGGAAATCCGAAGTAGTTTGTGTGTCGAGGCCTGTCAGAACCTTGCTTAGTGCTTCTTCCGTCTTTTGGAGCGCTTCGAGGTGGCGGATGTTGGTTACCAACATTTCACTGCCGGTCAGCTGGTCTTTTATGGCGGCGTTGTAGATCTTGTTTTTGAGATCGTCGATATGGAATTTTTGTTTAGCGGAGATGGTTACCGTGCTTTGCGAATGCGGCAAAGCAGCAACGTCCTCTTCGGATAGCAGGTCGATCTTATTGGCGACAACCAGCATGGCGATACCAGGTTTTTCGAGGTTTTGCAAATCAAGATTAAGTTCTTCGATAGTGATCTCCGACGCATCATAAACATAGATCAGCACAGCGGATTGGCTGATCTTTTCCATTGTACGTTGTACACCGATCTGCTCAATAGCGTCTGTTGCTTCGCGAATGCCTGCGGTATCTATCAGGCGGAAGTTGATGCCGTGGATGTTTAGTATCTCCTCAATTGTATCGCGTGTGGTGCCAGGAATATGGCTTACAATGGCGCGCTCTTCATTCAGCAGGGCATTTAGCAGGGTTGATTTGCCTGCATTAGGCCTACCGGCAATTACTGTATTTACCCCCTGTTTAATGGCATTTCCCAATTCAAACGACTGGATCAATGAGCCGATAACGCGGGTGATATCAACTATCAATTGCTTTAATTGGCCGCGGTTAGCAAATTCAACGTCTTCCTCTGAAAAGTCCAGCTCCAATTCTATCAGCGAAGCAAATTGTACCAGTTGGCCGCGCAATGTCTGTAGCTGATTGCTGAAACCGCCGCGTAATTGTTGCAAAGCCACTTGTTGTGAGGCTTTTGAGTTGGAAGCGATAAGATCTGCAACGGCCTCGGCCTGCGAAAGATCTAATTGTCCGTTTAAGAATGCACGCAAGGTAAACTCGCCGGGTTTGGCTGCCCTTGCTCCTTTCCGGATGAGCAGTTTGATGATCGATTCTATAATGTATTGCGAACCATGGCAGGAGATCTCCACGACGTTTTCGCGCGTGTAAGAACGCGGCGCTATAAACAATGAAACCAGCACCTCGTCAAGCATCACGCCGCCATCCATAATGTGACCGAAATGGATAGTGTGCGATTTCTGCTTGGTTAAATCCTTCCCTTTAAAAACACTTTGCGCAATGGTAATGGCATCCGGCCCCGAAAGGCGGATGATACCAATGGCGCCGCTTCCGGCCGGTGTGGCAAGGGCGACTATAGTTGGTTCTGTTTGGTTCATAGTTCATGGTTCATAGATCATAGTATAATTTCTGCCATGAACTATGAACCATCATCCATGAACTAACAGCAAAGGTGGTAATTTGGCAGCAATGTAATGCCATCTTTTTGCAAGAAGCATTTCGCCAAAATTGATAACTTGCGCGGGTAATTATGATAACTTTTTTCGAAGCATCGCTGGAGACCGTCTCCGTACATCATATTGGCAATCAGTCGCAAAATGAATTCTATTCATTGTCTGACAAGCCGCTGGAGTTAAAGGATGATATCATCCAAAACCTATTAACGCAATATTTTCTGAAGCCTTTTGAAAAAGCCAACGAGGTTTACCACCTCACGCATAGCAGCGGCGACCTGAACCTGAACGAGGCTTATCACTTCGCGGAAGAAGCTTTTGAGAACGAAAACAAGTTCCACGAAGCCTCACAGCAAATTGCCAAGCATCTGTATAACGTCACCAATCATCCCAATATTAAACCGGGCGAATTGTATGTTGCTCATTTTCAACAAGTGCAAATAGAGGGCGAATTGCTGGACGCAATAGGCATCTTCAAGTCTGAAAATAAGGAAACCTATCTGAAAGTTTACCCGCAGGCTGATGGATTTAATATAGATTATGAGGAAAACGCCATTAACATTAATAAACTGGATAAAGGCGCGCTGATCTTCAATACCAATAAGGAAAACGGCTATAAGGTTGTGGTGATCGACAACACCAACCGTGGGCAGGATACTGTATATTGGAAGGACGAATTTTTACAGTTGAAAATTCGTAACGACAGCTTTAACCAAACCAATAATGCATTAGGCATCTACAAAAACTTTGTTACCCAAAAGCTGGACGACGAATTTGAAATGACCAAGGCGGATAAGATCGATCTGCTGAATAAATCCATCAAATATTTCAAGGAAAAAGAAACTTTCGACCTGGAAGAATTCGGCAACGAGGTGATCGGTAACGATAAGGCATTTGAATCATTTAAAACCTTTAAAGGGCAATATGAGCAGGAGTTTGAAACACCTATTGCGGATACTTTCGAAATCTCAGCCAACGCAGTAAAAAAACAGCAGCGGGTTTACAAAAGCGTATTAAAGCTCGACAGGAATTTTCACATTTACATTCATGGCGATAAGGAGCTGATAGAGAAGGGTTATGATGATGACAAGCACATGAATTATTACAAGGTTTATTTTAAGGAGGAACAGTAAGAACCAGGATTAAGCAGATTAAAGAAGATTTACAGGATGTTAAGGATCAACACCTTGCAAATCAAATAAATTCGTTCAATCCTGGTTCCAAGCTTTTTTCATAAATTCCCTCACCTCATCATTCACATCCTCCTTTTGCAGCATCCGGAAATGATGGTTGAACTGTTGCTGGCCGGGTACCTGAGCTATTTTCTGGAAACACAGGTTATCCTCATAAGGCCTGTCGAACGGGAACACCACGTGCACAAAGTTTTTGCCGAATTGCGTTATCCAGGCGATGCGCTTATGTGGGTTGCCAACGCCGATCATAGTTTTGGCGGGATGTAATGTAATTGGCGCCAGCTTTTGGTACTCGTTAATAAAATGATCGAAAAGATCAAGGCTTATCTTACTTCGGCCTGAGAGAAAGCCTGAAAGCCCGTTTGGGTCATCTGTATCGTAATTAGCCATTTGATATCTTTTTACAAAAATCGATATTTATATCATTAAATCATGGCAAAACCTGCTCCATATGATTTTGTATTTGATTACCTGCCGCTTAACATAACCGTTAAGCCAAGATTTGGCATGCATTATATTTACCTCGACAAAAAGATAATGCTCATTTTACGGAAGGCAGCAAAAAACACCGATCTAAACGGTATTTGGGTGGCCACTTCGAAAGAGCATCACCAAAGCCTGGAAAATGATATCCCGGCGATGACGAACTTTATACTGGATAACGGCGAAATGCATGATTCCGGCTGGAGGTTGTTAAAGGCGGGAGATGAAGATTTTGAAACAGCCGCCATAGATGTATGCGAACTGATTGCACATGGTGACAAAAGGATAGGTAAGGAAACAAAGGGCGGAGCAACACTCTGACCCCGACATTTTGGCAAACAATCTGCACGAATTTATTATTCTAAATTTAAAGATTTGGTAAAGCGCGACCGATAATTTCACAAAAATCTAAATCCCCAATATATGCCGGTAAATTATGGAGTGTTAAGAGGTAAAGTAACAGACGCTATACCTTATGAGGGTGGTACTGACCACTATCAAATAGAGCTCAATGCAAATGGCACGCCATACCGTATCGCCGTGGACGTATACTCCGAACTGGCTAATAACAAACAAACTCATTACCGAAACGGCAAAAACAACCAGGTTTTAGAAACTGACCGCATGGTGATGTTTTACCAGGATACTGACTATATACATCCGCTAACCGGTTTAATGCCGAATGCCGCTGTAGGGTTCACCCCAAAGGCAAATATGGAAAAAGACCTGTTGCTGGATTTTATTCGCTACTCTCCTGCTTTGTTTCCATTGGATAAGATGACCGTTGTTCCTCCCAAAGGAACTAATGGCGGCGATACTGATTTGAATGACAAAATAAATCCGTGGATACAAAAGGCCAAAAACAACCCTAATGCCGATGTTTACGCCTTTGGCTCGGGTTGGAATGATAATACCGGCAACTCACAGCCCGATACCCGGAAACATTTTTCGGCAGATGATTCACTCGGCATCCATGATATTCATATGAACCAGGGCGATAGCGGCACCGAGGCGCATAGCAACGGCACCTGGCAGGACGGCGCCTTATTCATACACTTTACAGATACTGATCAATGGGTTGCGATGTTCTTCAGGTTTCAGAATCAGAGTATTGACACAGATGATAGCGGGAATCCGGTGAAGAGTTAAAACTTCTCCTCTATCCCCAATCCAAACAGCGCAAAATCATATTTCACCGGGTCTGCAGGATCAAATTCGCGGAGGCGTTCGGTTAGTTCAACTGCTGTTTGCCAGTCGGTTTGTTTGCGGGTGATGAGCTTTAGCTTGCGGGCCACGCGGTCTACATGCAAGTCGCAGGGCATGATGAGGTCGGCGGGTTTGAGTTTGTTCCAGATGCCGAAGTCTACACCGCAATCATCTCTACGTACCATCCAGCGCAGGAACATGTTGAGCCTTTTGCAGGTTGATTTTTGCGAGGGAGAGGATACGTGTTTTTTGGTGCGATGTGGAAAATCGGGAAGAGAAAAGAAATATTTTCTAAAATGATTCAATGCACTCTCAACGCTGAGATGTCCGTCAATTGGTTGGTGTGCAGGTTCTTCGCTATCGCTCAGAACGACAGTACTAGTAGGGATGAAAGCATCTTCGAGACTATCAAAGTGCTCATAATGCCACCTGAAAAACGCGATAAAATACAGCGTATCAATATCATTAAAAGTGCGGTGCTTAAAGTGTAACAGCTTTTTCAGGTCAGGCTCTTCGTGGTTAATGATGAAATCATACGGAGCGCCATCCATCAGGCTGATGAGCTCTTTGCATTTATTGATGATGGTAACGCGCTGCCCCCAGGCTAAGGTTGCTGCCCAAAAGCCCATGATCTCGATGTCCTGCTTTTTAGTGAACAGGTGCGGGATGCTTACCGGGTCGTTTTTGATGAAATCCGGTTGGTTGTATTGGATGACTTTGGAATCGAGGAAGGATTGGAGATCGGTTGTTTCCATGTGGATTTTGGTAGAAAAAGAGCGTTGTCATGCTGAGGTACTCGAAGCATGCGGGCAAAGGCCCTACGCACACCCTTCGAGTACCTCAGGGTGACACCCATTTTTATTCCCGCTACGACAGCGCCTGTTCCAAATCCTCCAGCAGATCATCAATATCCTCCACTCCTACACTTAAACGCAGCAGGCTGTCAACCACGCCTACCTTTTCGCGTACTTCCTTAGGGATAGAGCCATGCGTCATGGTAGCCGGATGGTTTATCAGCGATTCCACACCGCCTAATGATTCGGCAAGGGTAAATACTTTGAAGGATGAGGCCACTTTGAAGGTATCTTCAAGTGTAGCATCTTTAATGGTTACCGATATCATGCCGCCGAAATCAAGCATCTGCTTTGCAGCAACAGCATGGTCAGGATGGTCTTCAAAGCCCGGCCAGTAGATCTTATCGATCTTTGGGTGGGTTTTTAGAAACTCGGCAATCTTCCGGCCGTTCTCGCAATGCGCTTTCATACGCAGGTGCAGGGTTTTAATGCCTCGGAGCACCAAAAAGCTATCCATCGGACCAGGTGTAGCACCGCAGGCATTATAGATGAACCATAGTTTCTTGTAAGTTTCCTCGTCATTCAGCATCAAAGCGCCCATTACCACGTCCGAGTGACCGCCGATATATTTGGTAACAGAATGCATTACGATATCAGCGCCCAGGTCGATAGGGTTTTGCAGGTATGGCGATGCGAAGGTGTTATCCACCACCAGTTGTAGTTTATTTTCCTTGCTAATCTTCGCTACCGCCTCAATATCAATGATCTGCATAGTTGGGTTGGTTGGCGTTTCAACCCAGATCATTTTGGTATTGCTGTTAATGTATTGCAGTATATTATTAGGATCAGTTAGATCAATAAAATGAAACTTGATACCGTAGTTGGCGAATATTTTGGTGAAGATACGGTATGAGCCGCCATACAGGTCATTTCCGGTAATCACTTCATCACCCGGTGCGAGAAGTTTCATCACGGCATCCGTGGCGCCCATGCCGCTTGAGAATGCCAGCGCGTATTTCGCATTTTCCAATGCCGCCAAACAGCCTTCCAGCGCGTGGCGCGTTGGGTTTGTACCGCGCGAATATTCATAGCCCTGGTTATCGCCCGGGGCTTTTTGCCAGTAGGTTGATGTCTGGTATATCGGCGTCATCACCGCGCCGGTGCTTGGATCGGGCTCCTGCCCTGCGTGTATAGCTTTAGTTGCGAATTTCATGGTGTGCATTGCACAGTCCATAGTCGATAGTCAATGGACCATAGTAAAAACAATTAACCGCCATAGCCATGGACTATCGACCATGGACTATGGACTATAACTCAATATGCTCTTGCAAAAAGTACCCGCTGAATTGATGGCTTTCCGGTTAGGATACATTTGCCATCCTCTAACGGATTATCCAAAGGTATACAACGGATTGTCGCCTTAGTTTCATCTTTAATTTTTTGCTCGGTTTCCGGCGTACCGTCCCAATGGGCGGAGAGGAACCCTGGCTGTTCATCAAGCAGTCTTTTGAATTCTTCGTAATCGTCGACCTTAGTGATGTTGGCGGTCCTGAAGTCGAGCGCTTTATTGTAGATGTTTTGCTGGATCTCTTCCAGCAGGTTTTCAATGACTCCCGCCAATCCTTCCTGGTTTACCGTTTCCTTTGTTTTCGTATCACGGCGCGCCAATTCAACAGTACCGTTCTGCATATCACGACTACCAATAGCAACGCGCAGCGGAACGCCCTTCAGCTCATATTCGGCAAATTTTGCACCCGGACGATGAGTATCGCGCTTGTCGAACTTTACTGAGATATCTTTAGCCTTCAGCTCTTTTGTAAGCGCATCGGCAAATTTGGTAATATTTTCCAGTTCTTCATCATGCTTGTAAATCGGCACGATCACCACCTGTATAGGCGCAAGTTTTGGCGGCAATACCAAGCCTGCATCATCAGAATGCGCCATGATGAGCGCACCGATCAAACGGGTGGAAACGCCCCATGAGGTCGCCCAAACGTAATCCAGCTTGTTATCCTTACCTGTGAATTTCACATCAAAAGCCTTAGCAAAGTTCTGCCCTAAAAAGTGCGAGGTGCCTGCTTGCAGCGCTTTACCATCCTGCATCAATGCCTCAATGCAATAAGTATCCAGCGCACCGGCGAAACGCTCATTTGGCGTTTTGCGGCCTTTAACTACCGGTAGCGCCAGCCAGTTTTCGGCGAAATCGGCATATACATCCAACATTTGCTCAGTTTCAGCAATCGCTTCATCAGCAGTGGCATGGGCGGTATGGCCCTCCTGCCAAAGGAATTCGCTGGTGCGCAGGAACAGGCGCGTACGCATTTCCCAGCGCATTACGTTGGCCCATTGGTTCACTAAAATTGGCAGGTCGCGATAGGATTGGATCCAGCCTTTATAAGTATTCCAGATAATAGTTTCAGATGTAGGGCGGATGATCAGTTCTTCTTCCAGCTTTGCATCTTCGTCAACAACAATCTGTCCGTTTTCATCGTTTTTTAAACGGTAATGGGTAACAACAGCGCATTCCTTAGCAAAGCCTTCTACGTGACTGGCTTCTTTGCTGAAGAACGATTTCGGTATCAGCAGCGGGAAATAGGCATTGCTATGGCCGGTGTCCTTAAACATCTTGTCGAGCACGGCCTGCATCTTTTCCCAAATAGAATAGCCATACGGTTTAATGATCATACAGCCGCGCACCGGCGAATACTCGGCCATGTCGGCCTTGATCACCAGGTCGTTATACCATTGCGAATAATCCTCTTCTTTGCTGATAACTCCTTTATTACTCATTTTATTAAACAGTAGTGTGTAAATTTTAGTTGGAGGCCAAATTTAGAAATTTAAGGCTTAGTATGCTTGTTATTGTTTTAATAAAGCATAGAATTCTGATATGAATCGCTAATTTTACTCAACAATGCCCAATCTTTATATCATCTCAGGCTGTAATGGTGCAGGTAAAACTACTGCGAGTTACACTATATTACCAGAGTTGTTTAACTGCAGGGAATTTGTAAATGCAGATATTATAGCGGCAGGATTATCGCCCTTCAACCCAGAAAGTGTGGCACTTGAAGCCGGCCAGATAATGCTGCAAAGGATACAGGAGTTAATGAAAAGTGGGGTAGATTTCGCTTTTGAAACAACGCTATCCACAAAAAGCTATATATCATACATTAATAAAGCGAAGGAAAAAGGGTATGAAATCACTTTGTTATATATTTGGTTACCATCTGTACAACAAGCTTTTGAACGGGTTGCAGAGCGAGTTGAAAACGGCGGGCATAATATTCCAAAACACGTTATTGAACGGCGATATCACAGAGGTATAAACAATTTGATCCATCTATATATACCAATATGCGACAATTGGATAATAGTAAATAACAATGAAGCTGCTACACAAGTAATTGCTAATGGAAATAAAAAATCCGTTAAATTTGTTGAGAATATAGATAGCTGGAAAATCATAAATATACTGGCAGATGAGCAATCCGGATAAAACCAATTTGGAGATCATTACGGAAAAAATAATAACAGGTATGCGATTGGCTAATCGCAGACTGGTTGAACGTACTGCGGCTGCAGGCGGCAACCTTATTGTCGGCGATGAAAACGGCAATCCAATTTCTGTCCCCGCTAAAGAATTGCTGAAGCAATTGGAAAAATAATCATCCAAAACAACTACAGTTCTGCTATTTTCTGCAGTCCCGTTTTCCGCTCATACGCCGAAGCATGTCATCCTGAGCCTGCCGAAGGGCGCTGCAACCGGGTTTAGGTACGACGGTTGTGCTATAAATAAAAAAGAGACGCAAAGTATTGCGTCTCTACAATTCCTAATCACTAACCACTACTTCGTATTCCACGTAAACTTCCTTATCCCGATCACCAGGAACACTACGATGTAACCAATGGTTGCCAGCGACGCGTTGGTAGCATGCATGTTCCAGGTTGATGGCTCCATGCCTGCGGCCATCATAGTGTTGATAGTACCATAGGGCGACCAGTGGAAGATGGTTGCATATTCCGGCGGAAGTTTTTTGGCTTTGTCGTACAGGCTGATCACCATGCCCGACACCACGAAAATAATAAATACAAAACGTGAGGTTGAATTAACCGTATCGGGGTTTTTGATCAGCGCGACGATCAGCTGGCCTACGGAAAGATAGAACCCGGCGCCAATAATAGATGTAAACAAAGTAATGATATAACCGCTTACACTCAGGCTGATATGATCCACATCATAGCCTACAATAAATATGGCCAGGGTAATGATCACGATCATGAGTAATTGCACCAGCAGCCTGCTGCACATAATGGCCCAGGTTGGTATGGGTGCTACACGGAGCCGTTGGAATATTCCTTTATCCCTGTCGCGGGCTATGGTGTTGGAATAACCCATCAGTCCAAGTGCTACAAGGCCATAGCTCAGGGCATTTGAAAGCACCCATGCGCCGCCTGCTGTTTTTACCATGTCTTTCCATAACATCACCATCATTACCGGGATGAGCAATGAGATGACCAGCCCTTTCCTGTTGCGCCATTGCGTGGTGATATCCGCCCTGAAAAGGGTTCTAAATACGATCGATATTTTTGGTACTACTGTTTCCATGTCTTTAATGTTTTTATGATTTATGCACGTACGGCGCGGCCGGTTAATGCGATGAATACGTCTTCTAATGTTACTTTGCCCCTGCGCGATAATGCGATCACTTCCGGATCGTTTTTATATTTGTCGATGAGCGCTTGTGGTGTATCTACGATGATCATGTTGCCATGGTCGATAATGCCGATACGGTCGCAAACGGCCTCTGCTTCTTCCATCGAGTGCGTGGTGAGCACAATGCCGTGGCCCTTTTCGCGAACAGCCTCAATACGCTCCCACAACTGGCGGCGCGATTGCGGGTCGAGGCCGGTGGTTGGCTCATCCAGTAATACCAATCTCGGATTATGGATAGTGGAGATAAACAGCGACACCCTCTGCTGCTGCCCGCCCGAAAGCTCGCCGAATTTTTTGTTAACGGCATCTTCCAGCTTTATTTCTTTCAGTATTGCGTCAATTCTTTGTTTGTCCAGTGGCACCCCGTAAACGCCTGCATATAATTGCAGTATTTCGGGCACTCGCAATTCAGCCTGGAAACTGGTGGACTGCAGCTGCACGCCCATGGATGCACGGGCATATAATGGTTTTTCGGCGGCGTTGTATCCATCAACCATAATGGTGCCGGTTTGAAATTTCACGAGTCCTTCAATGGCGCTGAGCGTGCTGGTCTTACCGGCGCCGTTCGGGCCGAGCAGGCCGAATATTTCGCCTTTGCGCACATCGAAGGAAACATCCTTCACCGCTACGGTATTGCCGTAACTTACGCTCAGGCCTTCAACTTTTAATATGCTATTTTCCTGTGTCATTTAGTGATTGTTTTAGCGTTAGAGACGGCGTTTTTCAAAACATTACACCCAAAATCAACAAATTTAATCTTGTACTGTAATTGGTTGAAGATTTAACTATTTTGGCAGCCACAAAAAACTATCGCTCATCCATGACTTATTGCTTAGGAATAAAAGTAAAGGAAGGCCTTTTAGCACTCGCCGATACCCGTATCACTTCAGGTACCGATACTACGACAAAAAAGAAGATCACCATAGAACAAAAAGATGGCTTTTCGCTTTTCATAATGACGAGCGGCTTAAGGTCGACACGGGATAAGGCCATTACTTACTTTAGCGAGATAATGGGGAAAACCGAGTTCAATAAGCTGTATAAGGCGGTAAATGCCTTTGGCGAGCAGGTAAAACGCGTAGCCAGCGAGGATAAAGCATCGCTGGAAAAGGCAGGCTTTCATTTCGACCTGAACACCATTATCGGCGGTCAATTGAAGGATGATGACGAGCACAAGCTTTTCCTGCTTTACCCCGAAGGTAACTGGGTGGAATTAGGACAAGGCGCACCCTATACCATCATTGGCAATGCGGGGCATGGCAAAGCTATACTGAACCGTACTGTGAATGAGGACTCAAGCCTGAAATTAGCATTAAAAGCTGGTTTTTTATCGTTTGACTCGACAAGAGTTAGCTCCAATAATGTGGATTTCCCGATAGATGTGGCGCTGTACCGTAAGGACACGTTCCACATGGTGGAGCAGCGATATGAGCAGAAAGACTTGCAGGCCGTATCGACCCAATGGGCCGAAGAACTAAAAGCAGCACTGGAACACATCCCTGACGAATGGATGGATAGCGCGTTTAATAAATTGGAAAAAGAGGTTTTAGGTGATTGAGTTGATTGGGTTGATTAGGTGAGTAGTTGGTAAAAAGCTGAACAGTATTAATGTAATATTACTTTTACTAAACCAAACTTTAACTACTATGGCTTCATTTACGGATTTGGAAGTTTGGAAGCAATCTAAGAAAATAAGAATGCTGGTTTCAGGAATTACAAAATCCTTTCCGGTAGAAGAAAAATATAGGTTAACTGATCAAATTATTCGCTCATCCCGATCGATTGGTAATAACCTGGCGGAAGGACATGGAAGGTTTCATTATCAAGACAACATACGTTTTTGCATTATGGCCAGGGGATCATTATCTGAAACACTCGATCACATTTTTATCGCATATGAGGAAAAGTTTATTGCCGATGAAATATTGCAGACTTTCCAAGCTGAATACGACAGTTGTTTGCGATTACTAAACGGATATATTCAATATTTAAAAAAGAAAAAATTTGACGAATTGAGTTAAGTGGATAAATAAAACCACTCACTTAATCAACTCAATCAACTACTCACTAATTTACCACCATGAAATTCAACGTGTTCAGCGAGCTGGAATTTGAAGCCGCCACAGCCGGCACACTGATCTTAAATATCCACGCGCTGCGCACCCCCAGTCAAACCATACTGGAAGAATCGTTCAACATCGATCCTTATATCAAGTTCGAAGAGATCGTTTCGGTTGAAGGCAATCGTCTTGTGCGTTTTGAGGTGAATGATCCCGGCAGCATTAAAGTAAATTATAAGGCCCTGGTTGATAATTGTATCAAGGTTACGGATCACTCCACTTCTCAGGAAGCGTCTTTGATGCATCTTGACCGGTCTATCCTTCCCTATTTGTATCCCAGCCGTTATTGCCAGTCGGACAAGCTGTACAGGCTAGCCCACAACTTGTTTGGTGAGATCGATTCGCCATTTAAGCAGGTGATGGCGCTTACCGAATGGATCACCAACAATGTACAATACTTAAGTGGTTCTACCAATGTAGAAACCTCCGCATTTGATACCGTTACCGAGCAGCAGGGCGTCTGCCGCGATTTTGCGCATTTGGGCATTGCGCTTTGCCGTGCGCTTACTATCCCGGCGCGATATTTTACCGGCTACGCTTACCTGTTGCAACCACCGGATTTCCACGCCTGTTTCGAAGCCTATGTTGGCGGCGAATGGACTTTTTTTGATGCAACCCGGTTGATTCCGCTCAATGGCATGGTAAAAATTGCCGGAGGGCGCGATGCTGCGGATACTGCCCTCGCCAATATTTTCGGCGACATTACGCTTAATACCATAAACGTAGGCTGCGATCTGGCCGAAAGTCAATTCGACCCGATCTATTATTTTCCGGATTATATGTCGGGCCTTTCCTATCCGGTCTGACAGTAAAACTTATTAGTGACTGGCAGGTTATTAGCTTACATGGCCAATCAAAATAAAGATATACAGTGGCGCGCATTCATTATCCTGTTAGCTATTAACGTAGCTATTGGCGTGATCGCATCATTGTTTACCCGGCCTGAAATTCATGGCTGGTATGCTGCGCTGCAAAAGCCATCATTTAACCCGCCGCCGTGGTTATTCGGCCCGGTTTGGACCATTGTGTATGTGCTCATCGCCATCGCGGCCTATCATGTGTGGCGGCACCGGAATGATACCGGCGAGTTCAAAGCCGCTGCTATGATCTACTTCCTCCAGCTGGCGTTGAACTTTACATGGTCAATCGTATTCTTCGGCATGCATCAAATATTCTGGGCGTTGATGGTGATACTGGCACTGCTGGCAAGCATTATCCTGAATATGGTTTGGTTCAGCAGGTTTAGCCGGACGGGTGCGTGGCTGTTGCTGCCTTACCTGTTGTGGGTGAGTTTTGCCTCGGTATTAAATCTTAACATTTATTTACTTAACCGCTGATAAGTTGTACATTTATTTGCCGCTTCATCCCGGCAGCCTATCATATGAAAAAACTGTTTTTACTTTTCAGTCTGCTCATCCCCGCGTGGTGCTTCGCCGTAGTTAAAGGCGACAATGTAGCCATTAACCATTTCATTGTAAAAGAAAACCCATTCGCCCAGAGCCAGGTAGCCATCGTGGCAACCGACTCGTTAAATAACCCTCTTTCAGACCTCAATGGCCATTTCCTGTTTACCATAAATGGATTTGACGATACCTTGACATTTGAAAAAGGCGTTGCGTTCTATAGCCATAAAATAGACCGCTCCAGCTTTCTCTATGCCCGCCATGAAAACGACAGCGGCACGCATAGCATGCTGTATTACATTTATGTGAGCGATAAGTTAGTGCCCGTGCATATCAGTTGGGTGGTGCTGATTGCAATACCTATAGTATTGGTATTGATCGCCTACATGTTCAGAAAGTTTATTATTGTAGCGGTGATCATCTTTTTGGTGTTTATCTACTTCAATTACCATAGCGGGCTTAGCCTGGGTACTTTCTTCCAGAGTGTGGTGGATGGGTTGAGGAGTCTTTTTTAGAGATTAGAGGTTGGAGATTAGAGATTAGTAAAAACCGCCCGGTCAAGTGTCTATGCTTAACGTCACTAACAAACATTTTGTTGCTTGATTTGCATGCGCAGAGGTGGCTTCGTTCCTCGCCATAACGTGTGGGGGGGGGTAACAATGCAGTTCTCCTAATCTCTAATCTCCAGTCTCTAATCTCTACCCTAAAACGGCATCCCTATCCCGAAGTTCAGCTGTAAAAAGTTATAGGAAGCGTTGTTACTCGCTTCGTAGGCGCGTTTGAACGGGCCGGTATGGAATAATTCGCTAAAATGGTTGATGAGCACCCATTGGTCTGATCCCTGGAACTCAGGATCTTTAAACTTAAATGCCGCATCAAACCTGAACACAAAGAACGTAAGGTCAAAACGCAGGCCTGTACCTATGCCAATGGCTGTAGATTGCAGCAGGTTATTTAATTTAAATTCGCCATTGGGGTTTTCTACCGTTGTGCCTAATTCTACCGAACTTTGTTGTACCTGTTTATTCAACCGCCATATATTACCGGCATCCATAAATATGGCGCCGCGCAATATCGAACCAAAGAAATCATCCGACAGTTTATACCTGAACTCTGTATTGGTCATGATCTTCACCTCGCCAAACTGGTCGATATATTGCAGCAGCGAGCGCAACGAATCCGCCGCCAGGCCCTGCCCGTAACTGGCCCGGTTAAACTGACCAGGGCCTAAGGTACGCGGCAGCCAGGCGCGCATATCGTTCGAGCCGCCGGCATAAAATTCCTTTTCAAATATCAATTGGTTGCTGTTGCCATACGGTATGCCAATGCCCGGGTTTATGCGGAACACCAATTGCCTTTCGCCCCCTAAACTTTTGTAAAAGCGCAGGTCGGCCTCCAGCTTGGCATATTGATAAAACGGATAGCCAAAAAGCGTGCGTTCGCCTGCGTCATCTTTTGGTGTGTTAAAAGCAGTAGCAACGGCGTTGAGCAGGTTACCGCCTACATCCACATTCCCCCTGAAATACACAAAATTATGATAAGTATTCAGCTTATTGGCGTTCAATACATAACTGTACTGGCTCCCGGTAGTGAATACGGTACGACCTATCAGGAAAAGATAGGAGCCATATTTATTGGCCAGCAGCAGTGAATCTGCGCTACGGTCTATCGTTCCTCTTGAGAACTGGATAGATATCGGCGTAATAATATGTTCCTTATCAGGCGTCTCATAAAAATCATAGGTAACTGAATTTATAGAGCTCTCGCGCTGAACCAATCCCTTTTGAAAAAACAATGTAAAGTTTGTAGCGAATGTGGTATGCGGCACGCCGTACTTGCCGGGTTGTGTAAAATTAAATGGCGATATAATGCGCGGGTAAGTAAGGCTTAAACCCAAGTCGATATCCTGGTTCTCGATAGCGCCGGGGTTTACCGGGTTATGCTGGTTATCGAAAAGTATATCATCACTCAGTTTAAGCTGGAAAATTGCCGCCGTTTTAAAAATATTACGCTCGGTAAAGGTATTGCCAACATTGTAGCCATACTGCCCGCCGTTAAATAATATTTCACCCTCAATACGGTCGGACATGCGCTTGAGTGGTACGATATCGATCTTGGAATTGAGCCGGTTGCTGCTGTCGGCCAGTTTGGAATATATCGGGTTAGGCACATTCCTGAAAAGGTTCAGCTCTGAAAGGCGCGATGTAGTGAGTGTTTGGTTATCGATGTTGTACAGGTCGCCTTTACGTTGAAAATCGTACATGATAACCGTTTTGGGCTTAAACCTGTGCGAAAAATCGACATAGGTAAACTGTGAATCGATCTGGATGGTATCAGCCTTGCCAATTGTACGTCCGTGGCTGTCCGATATAGATATCAGCGTATTATTTAAACGATACACCGGGTGTGCTGATTTATTGGCGGGGTTGGTGACCACCATTTTTACGTCGACCACACTTTTGTTGTAGGTCGAATCATATTCAAAGGTTACATATTGCCTATAGAAATCATAATACCCGTTACGCTTCATCAGTTGATAAAATGCATCCCTGTCGGCAGCGAGCGAGTCCAGGTCAAAGCGATTGCCTGCAGATACGTTTAAAAATATATTTTTATTGGCATTATAAAGCATTCCCACGCGTTTATCCAATATGCTATCCCTGAATGTACGCACGCGGAACATAGGCCCTTCAACCGTATTGAAGATCAGTTGCGCCTTTTTCTTTTTGATGACGATAGAATCGGTTACCCTGGCTTTTAGATAACCCTTACTCTGAATATATTTTTCTATCTGCATGCGCGAAAATTCGACCAGGCTGCTGTCGAGAATAGCAGGAGGCTCGCCAATATCCTTTTTACCGTTTTTACTGAACCAGTAATAAAATTCAAGGTTGACCACGTTGTTGGGCTGCTGCTCTTTATCCACGTAGTTTACGGCGTTCAGCGCAAACTCTTTATCCATACCTGTAATGGTGATCTTACGCACCAGGGCCTGGTTGGGTTTCAGCCGTTTTGTTAAACTACAGCCGGTAATAGTAAAGACGACGAGAATACTTAATATTGCAAGGCGGAAATTAATAGTGGTACCGTATGCTTTCAAAATCTCAGGTCAGTTTTTTAAAATCCTTACAACAAAAAAAGTTTCGCAGCGAGCATGGCGTGTTTTTGGTTGAGGGGCATAAATCCGTAAATGAATTTATCGATTCGGAATACCAAATTGAAACGATCTACCATACTTATAACTTCGAGGCAAATTTGCTCAAATTATCCCGAAAAATAAACTTTCAGGGAATTTCGCTGAACGACCTTGAAAAGATCAGCTCATTGAAAACGCCGCAGGACGTTGTGGCGCAAGTTAAAATCCCCAGCTGGCCTGCGCTTAATAACACCATGCTGCAGGAAAAGTTTTCTATTATTCTGGATGGCGTGCAGGACCCCGGCAATATGGGTACCATTATTCGCACGGCAGATTGGTTTGGCATAAAAAACATTATCTGCTCGGCCGATACGGTGGATGTTTATAACCCTAAAGTGGTGCAGGCCACCATGGGCTCACTGTCGCGAATAAATGTGCATTATACTAACCTGGAGGCCTTTTTAAGCAAGATACAGCTGCCGGTTTTTGGGGCTATGCTGGATGGCGGCAACATTTACGATATGGATTTTGGCAGCGAAGGACTCATTGTAATGGGCAACGAAGGTAACGGCGTACGACCCGAAATACAGAAATTAATTGGCCATGCAGTAACCATTCCCCGCTTCGGGAAAGCTGAATCTCTGAATGTTGGTGTTGCCACGGCAATATTTTGTGCAGAAATAGGCCGGAAAACCTACAAATAAACTTGGCATACAAATAATAATTGCTATTTTTGCAACCTTGTAAAAAATGGTCGGGTGGCCGAGTGGCTAGGCAGAGGTCTGCAAAACCTTCTACAGCGGTTCGAATCCGCTCTCGACCTCAGGATTAAAATATTAAAAAAAAAAGATCATGGGTGTTACTCGTTTAAAAAGAAAAGACAGAAAAAATAAAACCGTATCTAGGCTTCAGGTACAGTTCCTGAAAAATGCAACTAACCTGCAGCCAGGCAGCCGCTCACACGAGCCAAAGAAAAGCCAGTTGGTTAAAAACAACGAAGTTTTAGCAAAGCTGGAAAGCAAATAAGACCTTGTAAGTTTTTCTTCGGTTGAAGAAACATCTTATCACGGTGATTTATGATATTAAATCCTGCTGGAGATATCCGGTGGGATTTTTTTTGTCTGAACCATGATTCGTCGGATTAAAGGATTTCCATGATATTAAACGTCACGTCATGAGTAACTTATTTCACTGTTGTCCGGTAAAAGATCTGTCAAAAAGTTTTACCGGACAGCTGGTATCGAAATAGCTCCGATATTTCACGCTAAAAACTTTTTACAACGCTACAACGTAGCCATAAGCGGTCTAAATGCAAGAAGCATCTTGTTTTGAGTAAATTTTTACCGGACAGCCGGGTTTTAAAAAGAGGTGCAAAATTTTTCAATGCATGGGCTTACATTTAAAAACTACATAAAAAAGGGCCTTTTAAGGCCCTAAAGAGTGTTTTTATATATTAAACGAAAGATTACCGGACAACAGTGAACTTATTTCAGCACCTCATATGCCATGGGTACGAAATACATGTGTACCGCCTGTTTGTGAGTTTCCGGAACAATCCCGATAGCTATCGGGACGGGATGACTGTAAGGTAGAGACGAAAAATTTTGCGTCTCTACGGCAATTACAAAAACAAATAGTGGTGCGTTTTGTAAAAAAGGAGCAAAAACCGGACAAATATGAGCTTTTAAACAAAGAACATGTTTATAATCAACCACTTAAGTGGTGCGTTGCGGTGCATACGCACCACGCACCACCCTAATTACTATAAGCTTCAATAGTAGCTATTGCAATCGCTATCCCATCCTCTTTTAGCAACCGCGTATGCGCCTGCGGGATCACTGTTGCCATTGGTTCCTGCTTGAATTTTGATAAGCCATCCAGGATAGTTTTAGCTGAAAGCTTTCTCCACGGAATATGCACGCCAAGGTTCCGGTGCTGTATGATCTTGCCCCACGCCGGCTGATCGACAAATAACGAGGCTACGATTACAGGAATGCCTGCTTCCAATACGGCAGCTAATGTGCCGATGCCGCCGTGTATCACTGCGGCGCAGCATTTCGGTAAAAGCCAGGTATGATCTGCCTTGTCGATAATGAGCAGTCGCGGGTTTGGCTGCAGATCGGGCAAGTCCGACCAGCCACGGCAGTAGATGATGCGGATATCGGTTTTATTGAGAAGATCGCTTATGGTCTTTGTCAATTTGGCCGGATCCGGAAAAGGGATGCTGCCGAAACCGATGTATAGTGGCTTGTCTCCTGCCTGTATCCATTCTTCAAGCCCTGCAGGTACCTTCGGGATTTTACTTGCATCCGGCCTGGGTGTAAAAAATCCTGCAATGGTAATTTGCTCATCCCAATCTAATGGACGGGTAATAAACTCTTGGGTATAAGCATGTATCATCGGCACCTTATCGTTCATTACCTTATCAAACAATGACCCTTTAAATGGCGGCAAACCCAACGTTTCCCTGAAAAGGGCATAGTCTTTTTTCTGAACCATTTCCAAAGCCCTGTTAACCAGTATATAAGTATAGCGGTTCAGCAACTTCACATCCGGGAAATTGTGCATCAATATCGGGAACTCCCGTGTTGGGATCATAGGCGGGTTAAGCTGTACCAGCATCCATTTTTTGTCCAGTTTTTCAGCAACTGCGGCAGCGAAAAAAACGCAGAGGTTTAAACTAACGATCACATCTGCAGATTTACAGGCTTCATGCATGCCCTGCAATATAGCTATCCCTTTTTCCCGCATTTTCCGGATGGCTATACGCGCAAAGGCTATGTTACTACCCGTTTTGATCACTTTTCGAAATTCAGGCGACTTCACAATATCCTCGGAATCGCCGAACAAGGGATAAAAGTCTATCCCGTAACTCTCAACAAGTTGCTGAAAGTTTTCGGGGCCGGCCAACGTCGCATGATGGCCTTTGGTATTTAAACTCAATGCCAGGTAAATAAAAGGCTGTACGTCGCCGCGCGAACCGTAAGTAACCAGGCAATAGCGCATGGGTTATTTATTTGATAAGAGTTTTTTGTTGATCCGTTTGATCAGTCCCGGCCCTTCGTAAATAAAGCCTGTATAGAGTTGAATGAGCGAAGCGCCGGCGTTCAGCTTTTCTACAGCATCCTCCGGCGAATGTATCCCGCCTACCCCTATTATCGGGAAGGCGCCGTTCGACTTTTGTGCGAGATAGCTGATTACTTCCGTAGCGCGTTTGGTTAATGGCTTGCCGCTCAATCCCCCGGTTTCATTTTTCAACTTCTCCGGCGATTGCAAATCATCACGACTAACTGTAGTATTGGTGGCAATTACTCCGGCAATTCCGGCAGTTTGTACGATCTCAACAATATCGTCCAATTGCGAATCGGTAAGATCGGGTGCTATCTTAAGCAGTATCGGTCTGCTGACGCCATCTTTGCTATTTCGTTGCTGGAGGGTGTTGAGGATATTGAGCAGCGGGCCTTTTTCCTGCAGTTCGCGCAGGCCGGGCGTGTTGGGCGAGCTTACATTCACCACAAAATAATCCACCACATCAAAAAGCTTGTCGAAGCATTTGATATAATCGCTAACCGCGTCCTCGTTTGGCGTCACCTTGTTTTTGCCGATGTTTCCGCCGATGATCAATCCCTTTTGTACAGGCGAAGCATTTTTGCGGTAAGCAGCGATACGGGCCGCTGCTACATCAACCCCAAGGTTATTAAAACCCATACGGTTGATCAGCGCGCTATCCTTCGGCAGCCTGAACATGCGCGGCTTCGGGTTTCCAGGCTGCGGCAATGGGGTTACTGTACCCACCTCGATAAATCCGAAACCCAGGTTTGCCATTTCGCTGATCACATCGGCATTCTTATCGAAACCCGCAGCCAGCCCGACAGGGTTTTTAAACTTCAAGCCAAAAACTTCTTTTTCAAGGCGTGTATCGCGCAAATCCCATATTGCCCTGCTTAAACCGGCCCCTCCGGGCATAAGGTTAAAGCGTTTGAGATTACGGGTAACAAAGTAATGCACCTTCTCCGGGTCGAACTTAAACAGTAAGGGTTTGATCAGCTGATACATGCTGCGAAGGTAGGATTTTTTAGACCATAGTCCATAGACGATAGACCATAGCCAATGATACATTCTTTACATTTTATTCCAATAAACCAACAATATTATCTCCATCTCAACAGAATAATTATCTTAGCTTACCAATTACACCATGGACCATGGTCTATGGACAATCGACTACCACTATGAGCAACCGCCGTAATTTTATAAAAAACGCCGCCATCGGCACTATGGCATCTTTAAGCATGCCTTCCATCGTTTCTGCCGCTTTTGCAAAGTCTGCACCTTATAAGAAAGTGACCTTACAGCAAAATGATATCGTCCTCTTTCAGGGCGATTCCATTACCGAATGGGGCCGGGATAAGAACAAAAGCGCGCCTAATGATTTCGGCGCGCTGGGTTCGGGATATGTACTGCTTACCGCATCAGGCCTGTTGAGGGAATATGCTGATAAACAATTGCTCATCAGTAACAAAGGCATTAGTGGCAATAAGGTATTTCAATTGGCTGACCGCTGGGATACCGATGCGCTTACCATGAAACCCAACGTGCTGAGCATAATGGTTGGCGTAAATGATTACTGGCACACCGTTACTTCTGGCTATAAAGGCACTATCGAAACTTACCGCACCGATTACCACAAACTGCTTGACCGTACCAAACAGGCACTTCCTAACGTGAAGCTTATTATCGGCGAACCTTTTGCAATTAAAGGAGTGAAGGCTGTTGACGATAGCTGGTACCCGGCATTTGACGCCTATCGCGAAGCCGCGCGCAAGGCAGCTGATGACTTTGGCGCTGCATTTATCCCCTACCAGGCCGTTATGGACGAGGCGATGAATCATGCAGCAGCAGACTATTGGTCGATAGATGGTGTACACCCTTCAGTAGCCGGCGCAGCATTAATGGCGCATGCATGGCAAGAAACTGTAAAAGGTTAAATATTTTTCCTACATTAGTGTAAACCAAATATTTGCCATGTCGACACTGGTTTACACTAAAAGGCCTAGCATCATTGCTGCCATTTTGCTTACCTGGCTGATGGCCGGAACCTTTGATGGCATCGCCGCCATGCTTTGGGTAGCCTATTATACGCATACTGTTTCGCTGGAATTATTCCGCGGGGTAGCCAGCGGAATATTCGGTGAAGCAGCCATAACAGGCGGTAGCATCATGATCGTTTGGGGGGTATTGCTGCATTATTTTATAGCGCTGTGCTTCACTATTGCATGGTTTTTAAGTTATCCTCTTTTTAATTCTATTCTTCGGTATAAGATTGTCATTGCTATATTTTACGGTGCAGCAACCTGGGCCATAATGGAATTTGTGGTACAGCCATTGAGCAAAGTTGAGAAACATCCTTTCCACCTTGCCGGCGCCATAACAGGCTGTGTTATATTAATATTTACCATCGGGCTTACAATAGCTTTAATGGCGCATGCCTATTATTATAAGATAAAAGGTCGCCTGTTATATCTGTAAAGTCACGGTTACCCGTTTTGAAGCAATAATATTTACCTGTAGCTTTGCAGCATGCTTGGCTTACCCAAAATACTCTTTCGCACATTTATTTTATCTGTAATTATAGGTATTGCAGCAACCTGCATATGGTATGCTATTTCACATAAACAGGACTCTGATTATAGCCATGTTTTGCCGCTGATTGTTGTGGGCGCGCTTTTTTTGAACGGCGTATTGGTGTTGATGTCCGTACCGGTGCTGTTCCTGGCCAATCCGGCTATCCGCAAAAATAAAGCGGTAGCCATGATGCTTTATTTTGCAGGGCCGGTACTTTTACTGGTAACAGTTTTAATAATGAAGGATAACGGCGACAAGGCGGTATATATGTTGATGACGTTTATTTATCTTATTGTGCATACCTTTTTTTACTTCCGCACAGCAAGAAAGCTGGAATAACCATAGCTAACAAGCGGTTAGGGTTTTTGAAAGATTTGAGGTAAACTTGCACCATCAAAATGAAGACATTTTACGGCGATCTGAAACTGGGTATTTTAGGCGGCGGGCAACTTGGCCGCATGCTGATACAACAGGCAATTAACTACAATGTAACCATAAAGGTGCTCGACCCTGACCGGGAGGCGCCATGCCGCAAATTATGCGACGAATTTAACGTAGGTTCATTAGGCGATTATGAGACCGTTTATAACTTCGGAAAGAAAGTTGACCTGCTGACCATCGAAATAGAAAAGGTAAATGTTGATGCGCTGGAACAGCTCGAAAAAGAAGGCGTAATGATTTACCCGCAATCGCGCATCATCCGCCTGATACAGGATAAAGGCCTGCAAAAGCAATTCTTCAAAGAGAACGATATCCCTACTGCTGAATTCCAGGTGATTTCCTCGCCCGAACAGCTAAAGGAAAGCCGCATACCATTCCCATACATACAAAAACTACGCAAGGACGGTTACGACGGCAAAGGCGTTTACAAAGTGATAGATGAATCATATTTAGATAAAGCCTTCACCGCACCAAGTCTTATTGAGCGTTGGGTTGATTTCCAGAAGGAAATTGCCGTAATAGTTGCACGCAATGAAAATGGCGAAGTAAAGGCATTCCCGCTGGTGGAGATGGAATTTAACCCCCAGGCCAATTTGGTGGAATTTTTGATCTCACCTTCTACCCTGCCGTTTGAAGTTCACCAGGAGGCCGAGTCAATCGCCATAAGGATCGCTGAAACATTAAAGATAGTAGGTTTACTTGCCGTAGAAATGTTTTTGGATAAGAATGGGCGGATTTTGGTAAATGAGCTTGCGCCTCGTCCGCATAACAGCGGGCACCAAAGCATTGAGGGGAATGTAGTTTCGCAGTTCGAACAACATTTACGCGCAATATTTAACCAACCATTGGGCGATACTACCTACCTCAGCAACGCCATCATGGTAAATGTGCTTGGCGAAGCCGGCTTCGAAGGCCCGGCAGTATACCAGGGGATTGAAAAAATATTGAAATGCCCGGGCGTATACGTACATTTATATGGCAAGGCGCTGACCAAGCCGTTCAGGAAGATGGGGCATGTGACGATTGTGGATAATGACCGGGAAAAGGCTATTGAGAAAGCTCGTTTTGTACAACAAACGTTAAAAGTAATAAGCTGATTCATCACATGACGAGGTTGCTTCGCTGCACATAACAGCCACACAACCCGCTCGCAATGACAAAGTTTGATATATGAGTTCACCAAAAGTTTCAATAATAATGGGCAGCAAAAGCGACCTTGCTGTAATGCAGGATGCTGCTGATGTTTTAAAGGAATTAGGTGTTGATTACGAAATCAGCGTCGTATCGGCACATCGCACGCCTGATCGTATGTTCAGCTACGCCCGCGCCGCTGCCGATCGCGGACTCAAAGTGATCATAGCAGGCGCCGGCGGTGCAGCACATTTACCGGGTATGGTGGCATCGCTTACCCATCTGCCGGTTATCGGCGTACCTGTAAAATCAAGTAATTCTATTGATGGCTGGGATTCTATCCTGTCTATCCTGCAAATGCCAAATGGCATCCCGGTTGCAACTGTGGCCCTTAATGCTGCAAAAAATGCCGGTATCTTAGCCGCGCAGATCCTTTCTACAGGCGATGAAACGCTGGTTCAAAATCTTATTAAATTCAAAGAAGATTTGAGAAAGAAGGTTGAGGAATCGGCCGCGGACATGGGGCCGCAAATTTAGATGATTATGGTGATTGCGTTGATTCCGGGAAATGTATGTTCAGAATCACTGATCACAAAACACTAATCTCTAACCACTAATTCAACGATGGATTTTCCGGGAAATTGGCAATGTGCGCGTAACGCTGGCCAAGGCCTATCACTACTTCACGCCACAGGTTATTATCGTCGTGCCCGAATAAGATGTCGGTTTTAACTTTATCAGTTACGATCCAGGCATTGTCCCGCAGTTCAATTTCCAGTTGGCCGGCCGTCCAGCCGGAATAGCCGGTGAAAAACTTTATTTCATCCTGGGTTAACTGGTAGGTATTGAGCAGTTCTTTTACCGTTTCAAAATCACCGCCCCAGAAAACGCCCTCGGCAATTTCAAGTCCGTGAGGAATCTTTTCAGGGCATTGATGGATGAAATGAAGGGTATCGTTACCCACCGGTCCGCCGATGTAAACCGGCATTTCGGAGTATGACAGATCAGGCAAAACGTCGCCTAATAAATAGTCGCTTTGGTGGTTCAGTACCAGGCCAACAGAACCCAACTCGGAATATTCAGTAAGGATGATCACCGAACGCTTAAAATTCGGATCCATCATAAATGGTTCAGAAATTAGAAGGTGCCCCGTGGCGGCTTGTATCGAACTCAGCATAACTAAACTTTTATTATATAACAACAAGTATAAAAATATGTTCATTTTGATACAAATGAGACATACTATACATCTATACGGTTTAATTAATTAGTAAGTTTGCAAAATGAACCAAAAAGATCTACAGGATATGCGGCAGGACTATAGCTCAGCTACTTTGAGTGAAGCCACTGTTGATGCCGACCCGATAAAGCAGTTTGAAACATGGTTTAACCAGGCGCTGGAGTCGCAGCAGGATGAGCCAAATGCCATGACGCTTTCAACCGCCACACATGACGGACGGCCATCGGGCAGGATCGTTCTGTTGAAAGGTTTTGATAAAAATGGTTTTGCCTTTTATACCAATTATTTGAGTCGTAAAGGCAAGGAAATAGCCAAAAACCCTGTAGGCGCCCTTACATTTTTTTGGGGGTCGCTGGAACGCCAGGTACGTATAGAAGGCACTATTGAGAAATTAAGCAGGGAGCAATCGGAGACTTATTTTCATAGCCGCCCACGTAAAAGTCAATTGGGCGCAGTCGCCTCGCCGCAAAGCCAGGAAATTGCCAGTCGCGATATATTAGAAAAAAAATGGAATGAGCTGGAAGCCGAATATGGCGAGGATAAAGAAATACCAAAGCCGTCATTCTGGGGCGGATATGTTTTGAGGCCGCAGCTAATAGAGTTTTGGCAGGGCCGCAGCAGCCGCCTGCACGACCGTATCTTATATAAGAAAACCGATAAAACCAACTGGAAAAAAGTACGCCTTGCGCCATGAGTTTTGAAGAGATTAAATCTTTATTGATCGGGAAGTTTGGTGATGATGTGATTGTTGGAGAAGAAACCGGCGGCATGCAGCCTGCATTGCTGATAGCGCCGGAAAAGATCGCCGATGTTTGCCTTGAATTGCGCGATAACCCTGCTACCTATTTTGATTTTCTTTCCTGTTTGAGCGGCGTTGATTATGGTGTTGAAGCAGGGAGGTTTGGCGTGGTTTATCATTTGGCGTCCATCCCCTATCAAACACAACTGGTACTGAAGATCAGCAAAGAAAATGGCCGGGATGAGAATGAGCTGCCATCGTTTCCAAGTGTAGCATCTGTTTACCGTACAGCCGACTGGCACGAACGGGAGGCTTATGATATGGTGGGGATATTTTTTGAGGGGCATCCTGACCTGCGGAGGCTTTTATTACCGGATGATTGGGAAGGGTATCCATTGAGAAAGGATTATGAAGAGGCTGAATATTATAAAGGAATTAAGATAAAGTGATTTCGGATATTCGATTTCGGATTTAGGTTATTGATGTATAGATTTAAGATTTTTAATCTTTGATATATGGATAAAACGCAATTAAAGAAGCGAACATTACTATTTGCAGCAAGCATTGTAAAATTCGTCAACAATCTACCAAGTAACCGGGCATTAAATGTGTTGTCAAATCAATTAATCCGAAGCTCTTCGTCAGTTGGTGCAAACTATAGATCGGCTTGTCAGGGAAAATCAACTGCAGACTTTATTAATAAGATAGTTATTGTGGAAGAAGAAGCTGATGAATCTCTTTATTGGCTTGAACTAATGGAAGAAGCTGAACTTATTGATCCTCAATTATTAGCTCCGCTAAAAGCTGAAGCAAATGAACTTACAGCAATTTTTACTTCAATAGGTAAAACTGCCAAGCAAAATCAACAATTAAAAAATCCGAAATCGAACATCCGAAATCCGAAATCAAGTGACTGAAGCTCTACGCGCATATAACGAGAAGATCTCCGCCGCTGCTGTTGAGGACATGGTACTCAACATGGGTCCGCAGCATCCGTCTACGCACGGGGTTTTGCGGTTGGAACTGATTACCGATGGTGAGATCGTTAAGGAAGTGATCCCGCATATTGGTTATTTGCACCGTTGTTTTGAAAAGCATGCCGAGTCGCTTACTTATCAGCAGACTATCCCGTTTACCGACAGGATGGATTACCTCGCATCCATGAATAACAGCCACGCTTGGGTGATGGGTGTTGAGCGCATGCTGGGTATAGATAAGGATATCCCTAAACGTATTGAATACATCCGCGTACTGGTTTGCGAGCTGAACCGTATTGCATCGCATCTCATTGCTATTGGTACTTATGGTATCGATATCGGTGCATTTACGCCGTTCCTGTGGTGCTTCCGCGACAGGGAGCATATTATGGGCATTCTGGAGTGGGCGTCAGGCTCGCGGATGCTGTATAATTATATCTGGGTTGGGGGTTTATTTTATGACCTGCCGGTAGGCTTTGAGGAGCGTTGCCGCGAGTTTGTGGATTACTTCAAACCCAAAATGGATGAGCTTAATGGCCTGCTCACTGATAATAAAGTATTTATAGACCGCACGGCTAATGTAGGTGTATTACCGCTTGATGTCGCCATCAATTACGGCTGTTCCGGCCCTATGCTGCGCGGCTCGGGCGTGAAATGGGATCTGCGCAGGATCGATAATTATTCAGTTTACCCGGAGATCGAGTTTGATATCCCCATAGGCACCGGTTTAATGGGTGCAGTTGGCGATTGCTGGGACAGATACAAAGTACGTGTGGATGAGATCGAGCAATCACTCAGGATTATTGAACAATGCCTCGACCGCCTGCAAAAAGAATTAAAACGCACGCCGGACTTTGATCCCCGTGCTAAACTGCCCCGCAAGCTCACCCCAAAACCGCAGGATTACTACGTGCGTTGCGAAAGTGCCAAAGGTGAGCTGGGCTTTTACTTTATGCACCAGCAAAACAAGTCCATCGATGCCAAAACCGGCAACGAGCGGATGAACGATACCGAGATCCCATTCCGTGTAAAATCTCGCGGACCAAGCTTTTGCAACCTGTCTGTTCTGCCTGAACTGGCTAAAGGCGTAATGATAGCCGACCTGATCGCTATAGTTGGCTCAATAGACTTTGTATTAGGCGAAGTAGACCGGTAAACAAAAAGGCCTCCTTGCGGAAGCCTCTTTACGGACTATTGTGAATTTTGGAGATTATTTGTCGTATACTTTCACCATAAATACATAATTCTTCAGCTTTTTAAGCTGCTGAACTGTGCTTAAATTTACCATGCTGTTTTTGGTATTCAGGAGTACTTTAGCATTATCTTCTTTACTAACTGAATCTATCGCACTTAATAAATAGCTTGACTTAATAGCAAAATGCACACCTTCAAGCTGAGTTTCTTTGGCATTGATTATGCCTATTATATTACCACGGCCATCCATTAAAGGGCCACCGCTGTTGCCTGGGTTAAGCGGTATAGATATTTGATAATTTGTACTATCGCCGTTAAGACCATTGGATGATGTTAGCTCCCCCCTGCCATATACCGGCGAATCCTGCGGATAGCCATAAGTATAAACGTTCTCTGCAAGATCGCTTTCCGACCGCTTAAATGTATAAGGTATAGCGGCTAATCCTTTGAACGCGGTATCGGCTATTTTGAGGATAGCGATATCAGTTTTGGGCGCCACAAAAACCACTTTAGCCTTAAATAATTTACCGGCTGCGTTTTGCACATAAACAGAATCATTGTCACCTACAACATGGTAGTTCGTAGCGATCAGCCCGTCGGCGGTGATGGCAAACCCGGTTGCCCTGAATTTGTCTACTATGTGATAACCAGGTTTTGTGGTTGTTTGGGCCACCCGTTGTTTTAATTGATTGGTTTGACTTTCAATACTTCCAACCTTACGGGCCAATTGCATATATTTTGCATCGTGGTTATTGAAAGTACCCGAAATAAACATGGCAAACATAGCCACAAATATGGCGATAGACGCCGCAACCGAGATCTTTGAGTGATGGTTACGCCATAAACGCACAATTCCTGACGGATGAACGATCAATTCATCAGCAAGCGTGTGTACATCTATTTCGTCATGTATGGCATTCAGGCGTTCTTCAAGCGCCAGGCGCTCACTGTACTGCTTCAATACCTTTAAAAATTCCTTTTGCTCGGCAATTTTTTGGCCTATGGCGGCATCGCTGCTGCTCATCGCTTCAAACTGCTTACGCTCCTCGGCGTTCATCTCACCGTTAAGGTACCTTTCAATTTCTTCTAACAATTTGCCATCATTCATCGTTCGTTCCTCCTTATTTCTGATGAAAAAATAATTTCTTCAATCGTTGCAGGCATTTGTATTTCTGCGTTTTGGCATTGTCTGCATTGGTATAGCCAAAACGTTCGCATATATCCTGCATGCTGCGGTTATGGATATAAAAATCCTCCATAATCGTTTTACAGGGTTCGCCCAGTAACTGCAGCGCGGCGTTCATTTTGCTAAACTGTACATCCATGTCGCTTTGCTTTTCCAGTTCATCGTCAACCGGCGCATAATCATGGAAGTCCTTTATATCACCTCCGTACCGGCTCATCTGGCTCAATCTTTTTAGCCATAAGCGCCTGCATATTGAATATATAAACGTTTTAAGCTTACTGCTCAGCTCAAAATCGCCCGCTTTTACTTTGTTATATAAAATAATAATAGCCTCCTGGTAGATGTCTTTTGCATCATCAGGAGTGCCATTGTTATTGATGATCAGTTGCAGCACCATCGGAAAATAAGCTACATACAACCGCTTTAATACACTTTCTGAATTATTAAGTATCCCTAATATAACCTCACTATCAGTCGGGACCGTGCTTTTTGTTTCCTTGTTCACCACTTAATATTCCTTACTTAATACAATTAATGTGCAATAGTAACCCATGTTTTTCATAAAAAAACTAAAATAATAAAATACGGTTACCTTTTGAAAATTGCCGCATTAAAGCTTGTAAACACCTAATACGAAAAGCATTATGAAAAACATCGTTAACGCGGCCTTAGTGGCTGCAACAGTTTTATCGCTGGCTGCCTGCGGCGATAAGAACAAAAAACAACCAGTCGACTCTACATCTACCACTGTGATCGATTCAAACACCAAAACAACAGCCGTTATCGATTCAACCAAAACCGATACGGGTAAGTTTGCGGCGCAACAAACGCCAGGCAAAAAGTCAGGCGACGCATCGGTTGCAAGCTCCGAACGTGCTATCCGTGATTCTTTTAAAAAGGATTCGGCAAAGATGTCCAGAAAATAAAGTGTTATAGTTTTTTTGGGTGGGGCGGTTTTAATGTGGCCGCCCCTTTATTTAAACTTTTCAGTAGAATAATCTACTAATTACATGGGTTTTATATGAATTTTTAAAAAAACTTGGGTTACCTTTTTTAGTTTATGGTATTAACAGAGCATTTAAACTGATACTGATATGAAAAACACATTAAAAATGACCGCATTGGCACTATTAATTTCGGTGTCATTTGCAGCTTGCAAAGGTAACGGTAGTGGTTCGTCATCTGATTCAGGCAAAAAAGATTCGGCTGCAACTGATACCGTGGCTAAGAAAACTGTAGATACGCTTAAAAACGACACTACTATTAAGAACGACAGTACCAAACATGATACTACCGTTAAAACAGTGGTAAAAACAACCACAACTAAAAAAGAACCCAAAAAGTAATAACACAATAATTTAATTAAAAACATGAAAAATTCATTCAAAGTTGGCGCTCTTGCCTTAGCTATCGCAGTATCTTTCGCAGCTTGTAAAGGTGCAGGTTCAAAATCTACTGATTCTACTGCTGTTAAAACTGACTCTACTGTAGTTAAAACAGATTCAACTACTAAAGTTGACACTGCTAAAAAAGATACTACTAAAAAAGACACAACAGTTAAAAAATAATTTAAAGACTGATTTTTAGTTTTTTATAACTTTTTTAAAGGTAATCTGCGATTTTTTTGCAAAATCGTGGGTTACCTTTTTTTATTTGCGGTATTAAAAGCAAAACTATTAATCACTTTAAAAAAAATTAACATGAAAAATTCATTCAAAGTTGGCGTTTTAGCTTTAGCTATCGCTTGTTCTTTCGCGGCTTGCAAAAGCAAATCTGGTTCTTCATCTGCTGATTCACTGAAAACTGCTGATTCACTGAAAGCTGCTGATTCACTGAAAATGGCTTCTGATACCAGCAAAAAAGACACTACCAAAAAAGACACTGGTAAAATGAAAATGGCTGACACTACTAAGAAAAAAATGTAATATCAGCTTTTTCCAAAAAACAAAAACGCCCTTACAAATTTGTAAGGGCGTTTTTGTTTTGTAGCTGTAGTGTTTTATTTCCTGAATAATGATATGATCCAGATAAGGATTGCGATAACAATTACAACTACTATAATTCCCACCCAAACTCCCGCTTTAAAAATCCCGGTAATAACCGAGCAACTGCTCAGCAATGTGATAGCAAATATTGCAAGTAAAAGGTTTAATTTTTTCATGTTTGAATGTTTAAAAAGTGTCTTTTGCTAATACAAATACTTTTTTGCGCATTTTGTTTTTCTTAAAAACTACAGGAATAACATTTCTTAAATTGAAAAAATTGTAATATATATGTTCTATATTATAAGATACTGAAAATTTATATCCTGATGGCCTATAAAGTACAACCCGATTTTGTTTGTGAGAATTGCATAAAGTGTGGAAGCCGTCCCGTTGTGGAGCAAAACAAACACTTGTGGATTGTAAAATGTCCAAATGACGAATGTAACAATGCTGTGGCGGGCAGCATTGTAGATTTTAAAGCCTGGGACAGAAAAAACAAGCCTTCCGTTCCTCTAAAAAAGGGCAATGATGACCCTTTGAAAAAATCAAGCTAAGGAGTCTGTCGCCTCATTTATAAAATTTCCTGAACTTTTATCGGGCTTTTCTGCAACGGATAAGTATTTTTACCGCGTTACTATCTGCCATGAGTACAGTATTACTATCCATACATAACGTTACCGCACGTTACATTAACAATATCCTTTTAAAAAACATTAACCTTAATATCCGCAAGGGTGAGAATTGGGCACTGATAGGCGAAAGCGGCTCAGGCAAAAGTGCGTTATTGCAAACAATAGCGGGCAGGTTCAATATTACCGGCGGAGAGGTTAAATATGATTTCTTTGATGAATTTTTAAAGGAACATTTAGTAACTGATAACAGCGTCACCCATCAGAAACTGATCGCTTTTGTAGAGGCCAAACATCATTTCCGTAACCTGTCAAACACTACGGACTTTTATTACCAGCAGCGGTATAACTCATCGGATTCGGAAGATGCCTTAACGGTGAATGAATATCTGAACAGCGTTGAGCACATTTCTTTGCAGAACCAATATTGGGACCTGCCAAAAGTAATTCAAACCCTGCATCTTGAAAATTTACTGAATAAGCAGATCATCAAACTATCAAACGGTGAAACTAAACGCCTGCGGATAGCTGCGGCGCTGATGAAAAATCCTGTACTGCTAATGCTCGATGCACCGCTTACCGGCCTTGACGTACAAACCCGGGCTGAATTTAACATTATTTTAAAACAGATCATCTCCTCAGGAATTACGGTGATCATGGCTACTTCGCCTTATGAGATACCCGATGGTATAACCAATATTGCTGTGCTTAAAGATGGTGAGATAGCTGATACTATAAGCAGAGATTCATTTGATCCCGCAAAATTTGTTTTGGATACAGGTGGTGCGGCTGACCGGTCCAAACTACAGGCTTTGTTAGCCACAGATACGGAACAAACGCCTTACCGGTACATTGTGAAGATGAACAAGGTAAATATCAGGTACGGCGATAAGACGATATTGGATACTATAGACTGGCAGATCGTCCCTGGTGAGAGATGGGCATTGCTTGGGCCTAACGGCGCGGGGAAATCGACCTTGCTGAGCCTGATCAATGGTGATAACCCGCAAGCTTATGCAAACGATATTGTATTGTTTGATAAAAAACGCGGCACCGGCGAAAGTATTTGGGATATCAAGAAAAAAATAGGATTTGTATCGCCTGAACTGCACCAGTACTTCCCTACCGAAAACAGTTGCTTGCAGGTGATCGAGTCGGGTTATTACGATACGCTTGGTTTATTCAGGCCAAGTCAGCAGGCTAAAGCCGATACTGCTTTAAAATGGATGCAGGCATTAGAGATTGACAAATATGCCCGCAACCTTTTAAAAAACGTTCCTGCTAGTGTTCAACGTCTATGCCTGCTGGCCCGTGCCCTCATCAAAAACCCCAACCTGCTGATCTTCGACGAGCCCTGCCAGGGAATGGATGCACACCAGCAAATGCATTTTAAAAACATTGTGAATACCATTTGCGATATAAGCAATGTAACGCTTATTTACGTAACGCATTACCAACAGGAAATACCAAATAGTGTGACAAAAGTGCTAAGGCTGGAGAAGGGAAAAGTGGTTTAGTACTATCTTTCTGATATTACCCATTCATCACATTCCGCTCCACAATAAACCAGGGCAAAAAACCGCTGTTCAATACCCTTTCGTGGAAATCTTTGATATTAAATTTCGTTCCCTGCTTTTTTTGCAAGGCTTGTTTAAGCTGTTTTATCCGCCACGCCCCGTAATTATAGCTGATGGCCTGTACCGGCCAGCGTTTTACACGGGCTATTTCGCGCATGGCGATGTCATCCTGGTTACGGATGTTCTTTTTCCAGAAGGCCAGCGCCTGCTCATCTGTCCAGCCATAATAATTCAAGCCGATGTCCATAGGGATACGTACTGCACGTACAATGTCCCACTCCCACTTGCCCAGTTCAGCATAAGGCGTTTTGTACAGACCGATCTGCTTCCCAAGGTCTTCCGTGTAACAAGCCCAACCTTCTGCATAGCACATGTACGTAAACAGGTCCTGCACCTTTGTATGTTTTTGTGCCGAATACAGCGATATCTGGTAATGATGCCCCGGTACGCCCTCATGGATAAATAGCCAGTCTACCTGGCGGGTATTATATGGTTTATCAAACAGGTTATAGTAAAAGGTATCACTGTCATAATAGCCCGGCGTTTGCGCCAGCATACGTGCCTCGCCGCGTTTTATAGCGAGCGGAGGGATTTTCTGCTGATAAAAGACTTTATATAAATTATGATAAACTGTGTCCTTTGTTTTTTCAAACAAATGTTGTATTTCAGCCGGATCGCTTATAAAAAATTGCGGATCGTTCAGGTGCTTGTAGAAAGCGTCTTCACTCAAACCGGTTTTAATCCGAATTTGCTCAATATGTTCCTTAACTGTCTTTACCTCTTGCAAGCCAAATTGATAGATCTGTTCGGGGGTTACGTTATCCATAAGCCAGCGTTTTAGCAGGTATGTGTACCATTTCTTGCCGTTTGGGAGTGTGTAAACTCCTTTGGTCGAAATGCTATCCGGTTTAGCGGCCAGCCATTCTTTTTCGAGCGAAAGCCGTTGCAGGTTCATGTCGGTCTCGTAATTTATCTGTAAATAATCTTCCTGCTGTTTCGGGCTTAGCGAACTGATCTTAAATACGCCGATTTCCTTTTTTACAGCATTGAAAAAATCGATCTCTTTATTTACACTATCAGCGGATTTAATGTCTTTAATATCATCTACATAAGGCAGCTCCAAACCGGGGATATTTAGCGATGTGTATTCTTTTACAAACCTATCGGTAAAAGCTGCAAAATTTTTCTGCTGATCCGTATGCGTTGCAGGGCAAACGCAAATTGCCAGGGCAATAAACAAGCTTTTCATCTGATCTGTATTTTGGATGGTGATAAAATGGCACTCGTTTTACGATACCTTTTTTACCTTTCGACCGCAACTATGTATATTTGTTACATGAACACAGCGGATCTGTTGCAGCGGGCATTACAATTTGATTTTCTTTCGCAGGAAGAAGGCGTTTATTTATATCATAATGCCTCAACCCCTGATTTAATGTACGTTGCCAACGAGCTGCGCAAAAAGCAGGTTCCGCATGGTAAAGTTACCTGGCAGATAGACCGTAATGTGAACACCACAAATGTTTGTATTGCCAATTGCAAGTTTTGCAATTTCTTTCGTCGTCCTGGTCATGAAGACAGTTATATAACTGATATTGAAACCTACAAACGCAAGATCGAGGAGACTTTCCGCTATGGCGGAGATCAGCTGTTGCTACAAGGTGGTCATCATCCCGATCTTGGTTTGAAATTTTATGCCGATCTGTTTAAACAGCTTAAAGAGCTTTATCCTACGCTTAAACTACACTCATTAGGCCCGCCGGAGATTGCCCACGTTTCCAAACTGGAAGGCATGAGCCATATCGATGTGCTGCGTGAGCTGAAAGCTGCCGGACTTGATTCATTACCCGGTGCCGGTGCAGAAATATTGAACGACCGCGTTCGCCGACTGATCTCTAAAGGCAAATGCGGCGGTCAGGAATGGCTTGATGTAATGCGTGCCGCGCACCAGCTTAACCTGCCTACCTCGGCTACCATGATGTTTGGTCATGTAGAAACGATCGAGGAACGCTTTGAACATTTAGTTTGGATACGGCAGGTACAGTCTGAAAAACCGGAAGGTAATCATGGTTTTATTGCCTTTATCCCATGGCCTTTCCAGGATGACGGTACATTGCTGCGTAAAGTTCGTGGTATTACTAATGACGTTACCGGCGATGAATATATCCGTATGATCGCGCTGAGCCGTATTATGCTGCCAAACGTTAAAAACATACAGGCTTCATGGCTTACTGTGGGTAAGCAGGTGGCACAAATATGCCTGCATGCGGGCGCTAATGATTTCGGTTCGATCATGATAGAGGAGAATGTGGTATCTGCTGCCGGTGCGCCGCATCGTTTTACAGCAAAAGGCATACAGGATTCTATCCGCGAAGCAGGATTTGAGCCGCAACTGCGTACCCAAAAGTACGACTGGCGCGATATTCCTGTACAGATAGAAGAACAGGTGATCAATTACTAAATTTCAATCCCACAAAAAACCGCCGCCTGCAAAACAGACGACGGTATATTCACTACCCAATAAATCAACAAAAACTTATTTAATAAATGGTTTAACCAGTGCCAGCACTTCGTTGGTGGTCAATGGTTCATCAAATGCTGCTGATGCAACGGCAATTGATGTACTGCTGCTGCTTTGGATGCTTGGCAATGTAGTAACATCTACCCCTCCTACGCTTACGCTATTTTCAGGAGTCGAACCGCCATAATTGGCATCGACGGCCGAAATACCGGTGTCGTTTGAATTGGTTGCAGTGCTCACTATCCATGGTTTAATAGCTACGCCTTTTGTACTGCGCAGGTAACGTATTGCAGAAGCATGCCTTGCTTCAACCGCATGAATAGACAATGCGGCCGTTAAAACAGTCTGGTTACCTATTAAAGTACCTGCCTGGCCTTTGTAGGCGCGAACGCCTGTATCTTCAAGCGTTTCAGCTACGGCTAAAAACGTTCCATAGTCTGAAAAAACAGTTGGGAATGTTCCGCCTGCTGTAAAATCATAACCGTTAGCATTGGCAGCTACCGGGGTAGCGCCAAGAGATGTAATAACGCCTGTTAAAAAAGTAACGTGGTTATTTTCATCATCTTTGATAGGGGAAATATAGCTGGCATCAGTTACTAAACCGCTGGTACCCATTCCCTGGTTATAAAATGCAGCTTCAAGGTGCTCAAGTGTTAAAGCAAAGTTTAACACTCCTACAATATCTGATGTGCTTGCTACACCATATGCTTTTTTGAAAATGCTGCCTATTGCAAACGGTAATGCTGCAATTGCAACTTTAGAACCGAAGCTCGTCATATTTTTTATCGCGTCGCGGCGCGGGCTGATCTTTTCTTTAAATTCAGGATCAACTTTTTCTATTTCTTCTATTATTCCGAATAAATTCATGATTGTAAAGATTAATGGTGTTTAGAAAGATGCTGAAACCTGTGTTTTTGCACTTAAAAATGTATTGGCTGTAGCTAATACTGTTTTAGGATCATTACTGATATTCAACCCGTTGCTTGCAGTTACCTGGTCAGAGCTTACGAAATTCCCTGATTGCAATAAGTTGCCGATAAGTGCCGCATGCCTGGCTTCAACTGAAACAATGCTGCCTGCAATAGCCAAATAAGCCACATTTTGAATTTTATAAGCAACACCATCATAAGCAGTTACGCCCAGGTCTTCAAATGCTTTGGCATAAGTTAAAACACTTGCGCGGCTGGTGAAATCGATCTTGCTAAAGTTTGGCGTTAAGGCCTGGATAGCGCTGGTTTTTAAGGCGGCTTTAAAAAATTCGCGATGCAAAACCTCATGGTCGCGGATATCAGTTAATAAGCTCAGCTCTGCACTTGGTATGCCACTGTAAGGTGTAAGAACCACCTGGGTATAAAATGCTGCTTCCAGTTGTTCAAGGGCGTATGCATAGTTTAATATGCCTGTATCGCCGGTACCTAATGGAATAGCGCCTGTTGAAGGCTGTACCGGGTGGTCTTTATGGCATGATGATGCAGCGGCCATTAAGCCAACGCCTGCCACACCTGCCCCGGCATAACGTAAAAACGACCTGCGGGCCATATTTACATTATTCTTGTTAAGTTCTGTTTCTGTTTTCATAGATAGAATGATTAAGAATGATTAGTTTTTAAAGTTTATATTAGGACTTTGTTGAAACTACGTATGATAAGAGTATACAGTTTTTCATTTTAGTTTAATTGATTACAACGTTACAGAGTGTCAGACTATTTTAAACTTATTTTTATAACTTTTAATTAAATGGATAACATAGAGCTTTACATAGAAGCACTAATATTTTCATCAGAACAGAGTCTTCGCGTTGAGGAGATTGCTTATTGCCTGCAGGCGGTATTTGAGCATGATGTGGCTGTAGAAGAGATTAACAAAAGCATTGATAACATCCATGCAAAATACCAGGACGAACGGCTGGCGATAGAGTTGGTGAGAATCAATAACGGATATCAGTTCTTAACTAAAAAAACATATCATTCGGTTATCAGCCTGCTTCAGGCGCAAAAATCAAAAAAGAAACTGAGCCAGGCCGCAATGGAAACCTTAGCCATAATTGCATACAGGCAGCCAACTACCAAAACAGACGTAGAACAAATACGCGGTGTTAACTGCGATTATTCGATCCAAAAATTGCTTGAAAAGGAGTTGATAGCTATAGTTGGCAAGTCGGAAGCTGTAGGAAAACCTATTTTGTATGGTACAAGCCCGCTGTTTACCGATTATTTCGGCGTAAATGATATTAGCGATCTGCCTCAGATTAAAGAACTTACAAACAGCACCAATACCATAGGCGAGGCGAGCGAATAATTTTTAATCATTATTTTTAATAAAAATGATTTTGATTATTTTTACTAATGAAAATGGTTTACTGCTGCAAAAAATCGGTAAATTGCTTTTAGTTTGATTTAGACACACTATTGAGTTCGACTTTAAAAGATCCATCAAATGGGAACGCCAAAGAAACCTGTAAAGAAAAAGACAGCGACCAAAGCCCCGGCTAAGAAGTCTGCTGCCGCCGCTGATCCGAAGGAAAAGAAAAGGATAGTTGACGAGGACGACGACGATGAGTATGAGATGCCATTAGATGACATGGGTTACGAGAGCTTCGAAGGCTACGAAGACGACGACGATTATTGATCAATTTTTAGTATATCTTATTTAAAGCATTCAGAAATATGCCTCTGGATGCTTTTTTTATATCTGTACATTTGCCATCAGCATGCATATAACCGAAGTTAAAGATAAAGCCGGCAGGAAAGCGTTCCTGGATACGGCGCGGACTATTTATAAAGAAGACGAAATATGGGTTTGTCCGCTGGACAATGATGTGGAAGCAGTTTTCGACCCATCAAAAAATACTTTTTTTAAGCATGGCAAATGTACCCGCTGGGTGCTGACGGGTGATAATGGACAGTTAATCGGCCGTATCGCAGCATTCATCAATGACGAAAAAGCCTATAATTATGAACAGCCGACCGGCGGCACAGGCTTTTTTGAATGTATTGATGATGAAAAAGCGGCTTTCTTATTGTTCGATACTGCAAAAGAATGGCTGAAAGACAACGGCATGCAGGCGATGGATGGCCCGATAAATTTTGGCGAGAACGATACATTTTGGGGATTACTGGTTGAAGGATTTGATTCCGCACCATCATACGGCATGAATTATAACCCGCCTTATTACCGCAAATTTTTTGAGGATTATGGCTTTAAGACTTTGTACGAGCAGATCACCAACCACCTTAATACATTAAAACCATTTCCCGAAAGGTTCAGGAAGATCGCCTCGTGGGTAAGCAGGAAGCCGGGGTACGAATTTAAGCACCTAAGGGCAAGCCAGATAGAAAAGTTCGCAGCTGACTTTATCGAGATCTATAACGATGCCTGGAATGGTTTTGAAAATTTTGTGCCCATTACTTATGCTACTATCCTTGAGAGCTTCCGCAAAATGAAACCTTTAATGGATGAAAAATTGATCCTGTTTGCTTATGTAAATGGTGAGCCTGCATCTTTCAATATCATATTACCTGATGCTAACGAAATGCTAAAGCCCCTGAATGGTAAGCTCGACCTGACGGGGAAACTGAAATTTTTGTATTACAAATGGAAGGGTGTGAAACGCCTGCGCGCGATTGTTATGGGCACTAAACAGAAATTTCAGAATCATGGCATCGAATCGGCCCTGTTTATAAAACTGGGCGAATACATACTACCGATGAGCCAATATGAAGAGCTTGAACTGAGTTGGGTGGGCGATTTTAATGAAAAAATGATAGCCATACATACAGCTACAGGCGCCGTGTTTGCAAAAAAACACCTGACGATGCGCTATATATTCTAAGAATGGAGTAAAAGTTTAATCAATAAATTACTTAATCAGCCTTACGCTGTTTCTCTTTTGTGCCTCAGCTCTTCAAAAAGTTCAATCACTTTTTTCTGCAGCTCGATCACTTCGCTTTCGCGATCAAGAAGTCGTTTGTTCACATTTTCCAGCTCGCTGATGAACTTTTGATCCTGCTCGGCTTCGTTAAAAGTAAGCAGCTGCACTACACCCATTTCAAACAAGGTAGCGATCTGCTCAAGGCGCGAAAGGTTGATATCAGTAATACCGGTTTCAATTTTAGAAAAAGCAGGGATAGAGATATCTAATCGCTTAGCAACATCTTCCTGGCTCCATCCTTTTTGATGGCGTAAAAGCCTGATTTTTTTTCCCAGTGTTTTCATTTAATTCGGCTATTAATAAGGTTTCGCAATAGTTAATAAAGTTATGATATTTTTTCAAATCAACATAAAATATTTTAATAATTTTTATATGATTTTATTAATTATCAAATAATTATAAAAAACTGCCCGCATTTAGTTTAAAGGCATTATTTAGTGAACCTGGCCGCTGTCCAATCCTTATTGGTCTTGTGCTCCAGATATTTAATATTATGTTTAAGCGCCTCTTTAGCAAGCATATCCAAATCCGGCGACGCGTAAAAACCACTTAGGTATAGCTCGCCGCCCGGCTTCAAAGCTTCACTATAACGTTGCAATTGATCCAGTAAAATGTTCCGGTTTATATTGGCTAAAATAGTATCATATTGTTCATTAGGGATCACTTCTTTCGAACCACAAATGGCTGTTATATTATTTACATTATTTAACGCTGCATTTTCGATCGTGCTATCGTAACAAACCGGATCATAATCGATAGCGGTTATTTCGGCAGCTCCCAATTTAGCGGCCATAATAGCTAAAATCCCTGTACCGCATCCCATATCTAAAACTTTCTTCCCCAAAAAATCATTTTCGAGGATATATTCCAGCATCATCGAGGTGGTTTGATGATGGCCGGTGCCGAAAGCCATCTTCGGGTCGATCACTATTTCATGTTCAAATTCGGGCTTTGGCTCGTGGAAAGTAGCGCGTACGAATATTTTATCTTTTATGCTGATCGGCTCAAAATTGCTTTCCCATTCGGCGTTCCAGTTTTTCTGCGGAATGAGGTTTACCTCGTACGAAAAGCTGAATAGCTCGCGATATTCATTAAGCACACCCTCCAGCCTGTCGCTGTTATACTCATCCACCGGGATGTAAGCTTTAAAACCGGTCCCGGTTTCTTCGAAAGTATCAAAACCAATATCACCCAGCGTGTTGATGAGCAGGTCCTGGTGGTAATCTTCGGTGGCTTTGACGGTGAAATTGAGTTCGTAATAATTCATTCTTCTGTTTCCGCAGCGGGTTTTGCCTTTTTAGGGCTTAATAAGTATAATAATAACAGGTCGATCATCCAGTAACCCAACTGCACCGCCGTCATAAACCATGTTACGTTTTCAAAGTGAGAAAAGTTGTGTTGTTTTGGATCAGTAATGAGATAGCTTATGCCTGCTGCAAATATCAGGCAGATAAAAACAAGGCTTACCAGGTCAAGCGCCTTGCTCATAACCTTTTGATATTGACGGGCTTTGTTCCATATAGGCAGCACCACAACCGCCTGGGTAAGTACCGCGACCACAAACAGCAAAGGCAAAAAATACCGGTAATAGGCCATAAAGCTTTTCACGGTGCCCTCACCCATCTCGTCAATTCGCAATTGAAAATACTCGCCACTGTACCGCACCGCGATAAAATATCCCGCGATACCGATAAACGGTGGCAATATGACCATGAGGAGTTTGCGCATAGAGATCGGAGATTAGAGATTAGGATTAAAATAAAGATTAGAAAAGCACTGAAGTTGCCTAATCTCTAATCAACTAATCTCTAACAATCAATTAAAAACCTTTACAATATCCACAAAATCCCTTGATTTTAAAGATGCGCCACCGATCAGGCCGCCATCAATATCCGGTTGAGCAAATAGCTCAGGGGCATTCTTAGGGGTGCAGCTGCCACCATACAATATGGTCATGCTGTCGGCAGTTGCCTGATCGTATTTTGCAGCAATCTCGCTGCGGATGTGGGCGTGGATCTCCTGTGCCTGTTCAGCGCTGGCAGTTTTACCTGTGCCAATGGCCCAAACCGGCTCATAAGCGATCACCAACTGCGCAAAGCTTTCGGCATCCAGGTGGAAAATCCCTTCCTGTAGCTGCGTTTGGATCACCTCGAAATGGCGGGCGCCATCGCGCTCATCCAATGTTTCGCCGATGCAGAAGATCGGTTTTAAGCCGTTTTTTAAAGCGGTATCAACCTTTTGGGCAAGCAGCTGGTTGGTCTCACCAAAATACTGGCGGCGCTCGGAGTGACCTAAGATCACATATTCAGCGCCTACTGATTTGATCATTTTGGCTGAGATCTCGCCGGTATAAGCGCCTGACTCTGCCTGGTGGGCATTCTGTGCGCCGATTGATACCTTGTTATAACCTTTTGCCAGTTGCACCAGGCTATGCAGGTGAATGAAAGGGCTGCAAACCACAGCTTCCTGGTGACCAGTGATCTCATCCTTCACCATGTTGGTGATCTCCGAGAACAGGGATAAACCCTCGTTGTAATCAAGGTTCATTTTCCAGTTTCCGGCAACTATTTTTTTTCTCATTTTGGGTTGATTAAGTTGATTATGTTGATTGGGTGAGTGGTTATGTTTTGAGTTAAGTAGTTAATTATGTTGATTGAGTGGGTGGTTGTATTTTTTCACTACTCACTTAATCAACTACTCACCCAATCAACCCCTCTCTAAATTCCTTTGTTAATTCAAATGTTTTCCTTAAAATATGCTGTTCTGCCCCGGTAAACTCCCGGTGTTCGCGGCGGGCGAATACCTTGGCCGTGGTTTCCATCATTTTGTTTAATGCGTATTCTTCAAAGCCGTCCATCCTGCCGCCCCAGCTGAAATCGGGCACATGGTTTGGCGGGAAACCTGCTCCGAACACATTCGCGCCAACGCCTACCACCGTACCGGTGTTGAACATGGTATTGATGCCGCATTTGGCATGGTCGGCCATGATCAGCCCGCAAAATTGCAGGCCGGTTTTGCGGTAATGGCCGGTTTTATAATCGAACAGCTTTACTTCGGCGTAGTTGTTTTTCAGGTTGGAGTTGTTGCTGTCCGCGCCGATATTGCACCATTCGCCCACTACCGAATTACCCAAATACCCTTCGTGACCTTTATTCGAATATCCCCACAAAATAGCATTGTTCACCTCGCCCCCAACCCGGCAATACGGGCCAACTGTAGTAGCGCCATAGATCTTGGTGCCCATCTTCAGCTGCGAATTATCGCACAGCACAAACGGCCCCCGGATGTTGGTACCTTCCCAAACTTCGGTGGTATTGCCCAGGTAGATCGGCCCGTTAATGGTACTGAACGTGCAGCATTCAGCCTCGGCGGTATCCTCGGCAAAAAAATCTTCGCCGATAATGGTATTGGTAGCGCTCATCACCTTGCTGGTGCGGCCTTTGGTGAGTAAAGCAAAGTCTTTACGGGTTTCAGTATCGTTCTTCCTGAAAATGTCTTCCGGGTATTTCAACACTACCGGCGAACCGGTGTATTCAGTAACCCTGTCAAAAGCGGCATCGGCATTGAAGGCATTCGCATCGCTTTCGCCTAAGCGCACGGCAATTAGCTGGCCGTTTAGTTTCAGCGCCTCGCCTTGTGATAGTTTATCAATGACTTCCAGCAAATCGTTATCCGGGCAGAAAGCGCCGTTGATGAACAGGTTATCGGCACTTACATGCATCGGGAATTTACCCTGCAAATAATCGCGGGTATGGAAAGAATAGTCTTGCTTGAGGTATTTTGCCCATTTTTCGGCAATTGTAAGTATGCCGATGCGCAGATCGGCAACGGGGCGCGTAAACGTTAGGGGTAATAACGTTTGGTAGCTGTTATCTTCAAAAAGGACAATTGCCATGGGGCAAAAATAAAAAAGTCCCCGGGTTTTGTGCCCGGGGACTTAACAAATATTTTATATCGCTTCCGATTATTTTTTTGAATAACGGGTACGGAATTTATCGATACGGCCCGCAGTATCAACCAGTTTCATTTTACCGGTATAGAACGGGTGCGAAGTGTGCGAAATTTCCAGCTTTATCAGCGGGTATTCGTTACCGTCTTCCCACTTTACAGTCTCGCGGGTGTCGATGCATGATTTAGTGATAAAAGAATAGTCGTTCGACATATCTTTAAATACAACTAACCTATAATTTGATGGATGCAGATCTTTTTTCATCTTCTTTAATCTTCTTTTCTTATAAAAGAGGTGCAAATGTAGCAAATGTTTTTGAATTGATAAAGTGGTATTTGAAAAAAGTCCGGAAGTCGGTAAAGTCGGAAAGTCCGGAAGATTTTTCAAACGCAGAGGGCGCAGATGGTTATACGGTGGGCCTGGAGAGTTCAAAAATCATTCAAAATTTCGCACTTTTTTATCATTTTCAGCCATTTTAGTGTAGCGATTGATAAGTGTAATATAGCAAGTTAAATAATCATATATAACTGTATATCTGCATTTTAACTTTTAACCGGGTGTAGCATTCCGTAGCATTTTCGTAGCGCTTTCAAGTATAAAAGCGTAGCGTTGTGTAGCTTTATGTAGCGTTCTGAAAAAATTCGATAACGCAAACCACCATCATGTCATTGCGCGGAGTGAGCGAGTAGTGCGATCACAACGACAAAGCAACCTCTGCGTTTACAGGTATGTGCCATTGTCTGAACCTTGCTTCGCCGTTAAAAGATTAACTTGATTTTATTCATACTTTTATCCTTATAATAGCATTATGAATATGGCGCCATCTATATCACTTACTTCTTCAGGCTACGAAGCCTCCTATAAAAAGAAAGACAATAAGATGCTTGGCGTATGGTGTATCTGGATGTTTACCTGCGTTATAAACATCTTAAAGATCTTTAAACATGGGCATGCGTTTGAATTTTGGGATGTTGTGTGGCCTTTCTGCCTCATTTCTTACAGTATTGCTGTTGCAAACCTCCTTCTGGCAAAAACCAGCTTTAGCATTCATGGCAAATTGCTTACGGTTACCCGGAGTGCGTTACTTTATAAAAAAATAAAGGTTTATGAAGTCGACCGCATGGAAGATCTGGAAACAGAACAACTAATGATAAAAAAATACTTCCCAACCCGCATGGAGCCATCCGGCGAATATAACATC
>Ga0206937_10017_pt1 | contig 57707 bp, 54 predicted proteins | sample Alteio_BWOrgHeat_11_FD_152923 | JGI IMG/M metagenome (GOLD analysis project Ga0206937, IMG submission 152923) | Enriched cells from forest soil in Barre Woods Harvard Forest LTER site, Petersham, Massachusetts, United States -... | ecosystem: Environmental > Terrestrial > Soil > Temperate forest >... | reverse complement strand
TCAGTAGCAGATGTTCCGCCATCAGCACTCGACACCGAACGGGTGATGCTCGGGGCGCTGCTCGTCGAACCGGAGCGGTACTTCGAAATGGCGACGACGCTCCGTCCCGATGATTTTCGCGAGCCCCTTCACCGCGACATCTATGCCACGATCGTTCGCTTGCACGAGGACCGCCTGCCGGTCGACTTCGTCACCGTCAGTGAAGCCCTGCGCGATCATAAGACGCTGCAATCGGTCGGCGGCTCGGGCTACCTCGCGCAACTTTGTGAAAACATTCCTACGGCGTCCCACGCACCGCGCTACGCCGAACTGATTCGCGATGCCGCGCTAAAACGCCGCCTTGTCGAAACCGGACGCACGATCAGTGTGCTCGCGGCTGACCCGGCCATGGAAGCGAGCGTCGCCTTGGAGCGGGCGGAGCAGCAGTTGCTGGCCCTCTCGCGCAACACGGTCCGAACCGCCCCGCATCATATCGCCGCCATCGGCTCGGCAGCGTTCGATCGCTATGCAGCCCTGCACCAAGCCACGGACAAGCAGTCGCTCCTGGGACTTCAAACCGGCTTCGGCGGCATCGATCATCTCCTTACCGGCCTGCAGCCGGGACACCTGATCATCGTCGCGGCCCGGCCCAGTATGGGAAAAACTTCGTTCGCGCTCGACGTGGCCCGGCACGCGGCTGGCGTGCAGCGGAAGAACGTCGCGGTCTTTTCCCTCGAAATGAGCCGTGATGAATTGATGGATCGCGTTGTCGCGGGATACCTCGGCGTAGAGGCATGGAAACTCAAAAAGGGACAGCTTACCGACGATGATTTCCAGCGAGTTGGGAAGTTAATGGATGGTCTGAGGGACCATCCGCTCTACATCGACGATGACAGCGATACGACGCTCGTGAATCTGCGCAGTAAGGCGCGGCGACAGCAAATGGAGCACGGTCTCGATTTGCTCATTATCGACTACCTCCAACTGATCGAAGTGACAGACCGTGCCAGTGGTGAGAATCGCACGCAACAGGTGAGCCACATCAGCCGACAGTTAAAAAATCTTGCCCGCGAGTTGCAGTGTCCGATCATTGCGTTGTCCCAACTCTCGCGCAGCGTCGAGCAGCGTAATCCACCGATTCCGATTCTTTCGGACTTGCGCGAAAGCGGCTCGATTGAGCAGGATGCCGATAGCGTCCTCATGTTCTACCGCCGAGGGGCGTATGACGAGGATTGCGATCAACCGAATCTGACCGACATTTACATTCGCAAGAACCGTCATGGCCCGACGGGGCGTGTTGACCTGATGTTTGAGCCCGCGAAGATGAGTTTCACCAGCGTCGACCACCGCATCTCCCCTCTCGGATGACCGCCGAACATGCTTCTGACGGCGACCCGTTCACGGTACCCGAGGAGCCGGGGCATGTCGTCGATTCAGAAGGATCGCATGATCCGGACGGGTGCGAATTGTGCGTTGAGCGGAACTGTACGGTCGACTGTCAGTGCCGCTGCGGCAACTGTTGCGAGCTGCTGCTCATCGAGGCTTCGTTGCGGGATGCCGAGCGCGAACCCCGCATCGTGGAACTGGGTAGTCCGATTTGGGATGACGAGATGGATATTTTTCACGGTCAAAAAGTAGTCGGTGGTTATCTCCTGAATCGTACTGATAATGGAGGAGCGTGCGCCTTCTTTGACAGGCAGACCAGACTCTGCACGATTCATGCAACGCGGCCGTTGGTCTGCCGTTTATTTAACTGCGACCAGGAGCAGGATCGCGTCCAGGAAAACCCGTCTAACGATCCGTCATCCCTCCGTGATGAGGAACGGGGGTAATACCGGGACCGCCGGCGGGACGGAGCCCGACACGGCGACGGCTGTGGAAAGCCGCAGAGTTCCCCTCCACAAGGGCACGCCACGCGCAGGGCTATCGCCCGCGCGCCCCCTGCACTCCACACGCTCGCCGTTCGCATCTCACGGACAGAGCGGGTCGGCAGGGGGCGCGCGGGCTGAATAGTGGGGTGTCGTTGGGGTCTGCCGACCCGCTTCATCGCGAATCGGGAAGCGTGTGGAGTCACCGCGCGTGGCGTGCCACACCACTCCCCGACGGGAACGATCGCGGAGCGGAGCCTCTTCTCCCTTCGATTTCTTTCTGAGGCGGCGGAGCCGACTAGCGTGTTCCACTGAACGATACTCGTTCAAGCGTCGTGGCCTTGCGCTTGCGCGTAATGTTGAAATACGGTATTATGGATTCTACATATATACCAATACATTTCTATGGAAACAGAACCATTCGAAGCACTGAGCGCTCCCCCTGATTCTAAGGAATCCTTTGCAAAGGGCGCTCGCAATTTGGAAAAGGCATCCCGTCCAGCAGCGAGGAACTTCAAGCAGGAGGAACTAACTGAAAAGGAACACCTCGACGCGAATATGGATCGGAAACTTCGTCTTCTGGAAGTCCAAGACTGGTTGAGCCGATTAAAGGATGCAGCGGATATACGGATCGAATTGCACGACCACACAAAGGATCGCATACCCACAGCCGCCAACGAACGATACGACTTTTACTACAAGGGTAAACTCATCGGCTCTCCAGCGTATCCTCATCGATTAGAAAAAGAGGAGTTCCTTGAAACCGTAAATTATGCAGTGAACGATTATCTAAATCACGACGATGAACGTTCGACACAGGAAATCGACGCCGACAAAAAAAGGTTGCGAGACATCAACACCTGGATCGCCGAGAGTAAAGAACTCAAAGGCGTCACGATCAAGTTGCACGATCGTAGAAAAGACAGAATCCCAATGGCGGCCCCCGAGCAATATGACATCTACTACAACGGTAAATTAATCGCTTCTCCCGGTTATCCATACAAACTGCCGAAAGAGGAATTCCTAGAAACCGTACAAAATTGGGTAAAACCGGAATCGAAGAAAAAGAATGAGACTCTTAAAAAACGCTGACCTCCTGATGCTGACTTCGGTCGTGCCTGATTTCTTCCCGGCAAAAGTTCGAATTCATTCGATCACAACGCACACAAGCTTATTTCCGCCGATTAGGTTACCGGGCTCTGGAAACTCGAGCGTAACCGTCACGGTATCTCCGGCGTCTCCCCGAATCGTCCGGTCGCTATAGAAAGTCGCGAGGAAGCTCTCATAAAACTTTCCGCCTCTCTGAAAGCCCGCTCGTACTGTTACCGTTCCGCTGCGCGAGAACTTGATGTTTGCTTTCGCCTCGCATTTGCCTCCGGCGATATCTTTGTAGTCACAATTCTGCACATAGGCCGTAGCGTTGGGGACGCTGCCATCCTTTGCAGACTTTTCATTCGCGGTAGACTTCGCGGCGGTCGAGTCCCCTGATTTCAGGATTACCGCGCCAACGATAGCAGTCCCCGCAACCGCCACCGCGACTTTATCCCCTTTACCCGTATCCGCGATCTGTCCCGGTTTGTCTTGACCTTCTTTGAGCGTTTTAATGCTCACCCACACGGCGTCGCCAACCCGAGTCTTATCACCCCACGTCGGTGGGCTATTGTATACCTTGTATCCTCGCGGATCGGTGAATGGCATTGATCGAATATTGGATTCTTTAATCTCGTCGTTCCAATAGCGTTTGATCCGCGTCAACTGGAGCTGCACCTTAGCTCCATCGGGTGATATCCCAACCGGCTTCGTGTTAAAGACGAATTTGGACGTCCCATGGGTAATCAGCCCGTGATACTCGTACGAGTAAGAAATGGAGATTTCTTCACCCGAACGAACCCCAAGGGCCGCTGAGGCTTTCGCAATCTCGCGATCTTCCGTTCGTTTTTTCTTTTCGGCAAGTAATTGTGCTGCCTGCTTCTTTTCCAAGTTTGCGATCGACTGTTGAGCCGATACGGGTAGGTCGCCAATCGGAACTCGAAACAAACTTCCATCGGTTCGCCTAAATTTATACTCACCATTATCTTTGCCTACATATTCGGCGTTGCCCAAGTTTTTACCTTCTGCCGTGATCCAAGTACGAACTTGCGCGACCGCGGGTGACACCGTATTGGCAATCGTGAATGCGGCCAACCCAATAACGAAAATGAAATATCGCATCTGTTCCCCTTCCCATTTGGATCTAAACCATTTGGATGATTAATTAAGCGCCAATTGTAGGGGGCAAAAATAGAACTTTCAAGTACCGCAATTCATTCCGATCCGATAAAAAACGGCGATGATAATCGTCCCAGGCAAAAGGTCGGCAGTGATGTCACAGATTGGCGCTAATAATTTGCCATTCACCAATTTTTAAGGATTCTGGCTGTCTTCCAGCATATTTACCTTCGTGCATCCCACTCGACCAAGCGACACGTACATGGCACCGTTGGCCAATTTCATAGATTGCCTGCTTCGCGCCGTTCTCCCCTTCCGCGTCACAATCGAGCATGACCGTCACTTTACCGCCTCCTAACTCTTTCGCGTACCATGCCAACTTGTCCGCTTGCTCGCTCGTAATCGTGTTCGAGCACAGTCCAACGGCGGTAATCCCAAGCGCGTCGAGCGCGATGACATCGTTCGTCCCTTCCACAACGAACAGACCGTGCCGCTCGATGCGTTCCAATGCCTCTAGCTCGCTGAGCCGGTGTTGGCCATAAAGTTCTAGGCCTCGGTGAAAGCCTTTCACAAAATGGAACTTCTCAGGCTCACGCCCATTCTTACCCGTCGCCTCCCAGTCGCGGATTTTCTCCTCAAACTCCGGATCGCGTCCGAACCAAGTGACGATATTGCCATCCTCATCCGGATACCCATACACGATTTTTCCTCGCATCGTTCCGCCGCTATTGTCTTCTCCGCCTACGTCGCGGGGGAGGTAGCCCATTCGCCATTGTTTACACACCTCGGAAGAGAGGAAGGGACGGCGGCGGACGTAGCTGGCGGCGGCGGGGGGCATCCGGGCCGGATCGGTAATGAACTTGGCGTCGAGATTCGTCAGTCCCCGGGCTCGTTCGTTCTCGCTTTCGGCGAGGGGGACATTAATTTTGGGTGGTGGCGTGCGCTCCGGCATGACGACCCGCGGCGAAGACTGCAGGGCGGGATGTCCTTCGATAATCGCCCGCAGATCGGCGGCGATCTGCTTGAAGCGATCGCCACGCGGACGGCCACCCATGTTCTCGCCCGGTTTCAACAGATCCATGAGTCCGATCAAATTGCCGTTCTTGCCGCAGCCATACTGATGGCACTGCCACTGTTTGGCCGGGTGGTTTTCCTGGATAGCTAGAGCCCGGTCGCCAGTTTCTTGCGTCTTGCCGCAGTTGAGAAAACACCTTGTGCGGGTTTCTTCGCCGATGCGTTTGAGTTCCAGCGGCGCTACGCCGTAATACGACGCAACTTGTTCGACGGTCGCCTGTTGCACCAGTTCGTCGACGTTGATGAAGGCACGATTCTGCTCAGCCATGCAATCGGGAAAGGACTCTGGGAATGGTAGATTGCTCGGCAAACGATGACAACTCATTCTCGCCGCATTCTCACCGGGCGCGATGTGGAGGTATTGACCGCCCTTGACCGAACCGTACTCACGGCTGGGCAGGTCCTCAAACTGAGCCAGTCTTTCGTTCATCCGTTCGGCAGCGAACGAATGGTTCGTGAGCGTTTGGCGGCACTCGGTTCGGTGGGCTGGGTACGGAGTGGACGGTACGCCGCCACGGGAGCAGGAGCGGGACAGAACTACTACCAATTGACCCGCACCGGCTACCGGATTTTGTATGGTGAAAACGTACAGCCACCAACGAAACGATACTTCACTCCTCTGTCCCTCGCTCGCCAACATCACACCCGAGCGTTGGCCGACTTCATCGTTCATACGATCGTCGCCGCTCACGCCGCTGGCGTGACGTTCACCGATTTCTATCGAGAGAATACGCTCCGGCTTGTCGTGGGGCAGGACTCCCTCTATCCCGACTGCGCCTTCCAACTTGTGCTGCCGGACGGCCGCACCCTCAACTATTTAGTGGAACTAGATAACCACACCGAACAGATTCGCAGCACGAAGGACGCCGACAGTTGGCAGAAGAAGGTCCGACTCTACGATGAACTACGGTCGTCCTCGCCAAATCGTTTTCGCGTGCTCGTCGTCACCACACGAAGCGGACCGCGCCTTAGGACAATCTTGGCGCTCGCCGCCGCGATCGGAAGTCATCCCCAACGGCCACTGCTTCTAGGAGTGCCATTGCCCATGTATCTCGCGACAGCCGCGGCACTCCAGTCGCCAGTATTCCTCGATCACAACCTGCGCGTCGTTAGCCTGTTAACGGGCGAGCTACCGTCGATGGTAAAAAGACTTCGCGACGACTCGGCCGCAAGAGGAGCTCCGGCCGCATGATGCTACGCTGTTTGTCCTGCTTCTTTTGGTTTGCGTTCCAATGAGCGGTGCCAACACGCTCCGCTCTCCTCACCGTCGCCACTGGCCGCCGGATTCGGCATGTCGCCGAGTGTGGCGCTCGGCGACAAGGCTGCCGGCGCACTGTCTCCCTCGTGAGACTGCCGTTCGGTTGGAGTTCCATTGATGCGCAAGTGCCAGGAATCAGGCCCCGCCCCCATGCGAGTTACGGCAGATCGTACGGGGCGGGGAAATCCGCCTGCTTTTTCGGCTTCAGCAAGCCCTTCGCTGCCATAGTTTCCCCAGGAAAGGCTGAACGGTTTTGTGTGTGATTACCTGAATGGTCTGATTAGTAAGAAAAATTATTGCCAATCTTTGTCATCACCAACAGGATCTCACCCCCACTAGCTCCCTATAGTTCTTTTTTACCACAGTGAAACCATGCTTAGCGAACCACTCTCTCAGGCTCTCTTCTGTGAATTTATACGAAGTTCCCGTACAAAGTTTTGAGATCCACGAACTCCCAAGGCTTCGGTACGGTTCTGCAATAATAATCCTCTTTGGCTTCCACGAGAGAATCCTCTCTATTAGAGGAACATCCATGAACTGATAGAGAGAAGCCTGCATCAGAACGGTCATGTTTTCTCTTGTGGGACGGAACTCCATGACCGAGCAATGAAACAAAGCAACGTCTCTTCCCTCGGCAGATAGCAGCATCTCCAGAGAAGAATCAACACCCTCATACTCTTTTAGATACAGTGCTAATGGTGCGTGTCCACAACAGAGTTCAAGAACATCATCATCTTCCAGAAGATCCAGAATATCCTTCGTCCGCTCGTTAAGATATTTCCCATAGACCAGATAAAGATACAGGCGATAGAGCCGCGGGTGAGAGTATAGGAACATGAGTGGAGGATATCTTGCAGATCAAGTAATAGTAAGAGATGTTATCCGTCTTAGAGATTGTCTTCGGACAAATGGAGCGACATTATTTCGGCCCCGTTTATGGGTGTGTGCATTGCGTACAAATACTGCCTCGCCGACAATGGAGAATGAAGGGCCAGGGATCGTACTCTGTCTTCATGAACCTACGTGTGATCGCTTCGGCATTCAACGACCGAGGGCCGCTCTACATGGAGCAGGTCCTCGCGGCCATCCAGCAGGGAATGCGCGACCGCGACTCGGTGACCTTAGCGGTGTTTCGCGATGACACCGGGATTGTGTTGTCATGCGACGTACCACCCAAACTTTGTACGCTCGTCACCACACAACTGCTGGCCCACTATCCCTCGACACAGATTGAGCGATGCGAGACGCCGGCCAAGGATACTCATTCTGTTTGGACGGCGGAGTTGACGCTTACCCCCGAGATGTTTCCGATCAAGCGCTATCCTCAATTTGTTGAAGCGTCTTCCCAGACCGTGGCCGATCCCCTTTCCAGCATCCTCTCCACTCTCGTTACTCGCGAAAACGATCCACTACGTCCCCGCCTCGAATTGCAGATGCGGGCGGCTCCCCATGGGCGTATCCACAAACTCCGGCAAATTCTGCGTAATCTCGATCGCCCGATCTTTAACGATTGGCAACGCGCCCGTTATCTTCGCCGAGCGTTGTCGCATTATTATCACTGGCGCATCTGGGCCTGGGCCGCTGCACAACGGGCAGGCCCGCTACCGCAGGGGCACTCCGAACCTGATCCCGTCGTGCGGTCGCACGATCGGGAAACGGCCATTGAAGGGGCTCATGATAAGCTGAGCCGCCGACTTTTCGATGTTCAGCTGCGGGTGTCCGTCGCGGCACCCGCTGACCAGCGGGAGCGGGCTCTTGCAAAACTTCAGGATCTGATCGGCGCACTCGGCACATTCGCCGAGCCTGAGCGGGCTGGGTGGCGATTGTTGTCACTCACGACAGGCCACGGGACTTCGCTCGGAACGCGTGGCTTCCTACTATCGGCCGAGGAACTGGCGACGCTGTGGCACCTGCCGATGTCCTCGCTTCAAGTGCCCACCGTGCGACTTGCTCCCTACCGCCAGCTCGAACCCCCCTTCGGACTCCCCGATCCGCGATGCGAGCAAGGAATTGTGACGTTGGGACGGACCAACTTTCGCGACGATCACCGCCCGTTCGGCATTCGTCCTGATGATCGCCGACGACATCTCTACGTTGTCGGAAAGACCGGCATGGGCAAGAGCACGTTGTTGCATAACCTGCTGTCCAACGACATCACGGCCGGACATGGATGCTGCCTTGTTGACCCCCACGGTGACTTGGCAGAGGCCGTGCTTGCGACGGTGCCGCCGCAGCGCACGAACGATGTGATCCTCTTTGACGCCGGCGACCAAAGTCATCCGCTTGCCTTTAATCCCTTGGCGGATTGCGATCCTCAGTCTCGGCCACTCGTCGCCTCGGGAATGCTCGCCGCGTTCAAGAAGCTCTACGGCGATTCATGGGGCCCCCGTTTGGAGCATATCTTTCGCAATTGTCTGCTCGCCTTGCTCGAAACGCCCGGGGCCTCATTGGTGTCACTCGTGCAGTTGCTCGGCGACGCTGGCTATCGGCATGCGATTGTCCATCGTGTCCACGACCCGGTTGTGAAGGCATTTTGGCTACGCGAATTTGCGGGGATGCCCGCTAAGCTACAGGCCGAAGCAATCGCACCGATTCAGAACAAAGTTGGTCAATTCGTCAGCAGTCCCCTTCTGCGACATATCTTGGGACAATCGCGTTCCACGATCGACCTGCGCAATATCATGGACCGCTCGCAGATCCTCATCGTGAACTTGAGCAAGGGGCGAGTCGGGGAGGATGCGTCATCGCTCTTGGGATCGCTTATTATCACGGCACTACAACTCGCTGCCATGAGCCGAGCTGACGTACGCGAGGACCAGCGTCCCGACTTCCACCTCTACGTCGACGAGTTCCAGCATTTCGCGACGGAGTCGTTCGCCTCCGTTCTCAGCGAGGCGCGTAAGTACCATCTCTCCCTCACGCTCGCCAATCAATATCTCGCCCAAATGGATGAGGCAACCGCCGCCGCCGTTTTCGGGAATGTCGGCTCGCTCGTTTCGTTCGCCGTGGGTGCGGACGATGCCGAGACGCTTACCGCACAACTCGGTGATGCCGTTACGTCCCAAGATTTGTTGGCACTCCCGAAGTATGAAGCCTACGTGCGACTCCTGATTGACGGACTTCCGAGTCGGCCTTTTTCGCTGCGCACGTCGTTGCCTTCCCAGCGGAGCAATGCGGCTCGTGGTGACTTGATCCGACGCGTATCCCAGCGCCGTTACGGCCGACCGTTGGCAATTGTCGCGGCGGAAATCGAGAGGGGATTTACTGCCGTGGCAGGAGGTAAATAGAGCAGATGAGGTGCTCGCAGAAGCCATTTTAGTCGCGAGTTTCCCGGAGAAACTCTGCGATTTTTGTATGTGACGGAGTGAAGGGCAACGCTTTTTGCTTATTAAAACATGGGAGCGGAATTACATGCAGATAGAGCAATTTCATGCCAATCTAGTTGCTTGGTTCCTCAATCTACTTGTACAGTGCCCACCACTTCTCCCTTTCAATGCCTCTTTCTTTCAAGCGCGTTGTTGCTTTCACTCTCTCGGTGTTCGCGGTTACGTCCTTCGGGGTTGCAGTGCCGACTATTACGGCTGCTTCAACCGCGAAATCGCAGACTGCCGTTCCACGACGTGCGACCCAGCGCATTCTGGTCCGCACAATCCAAGCTTCTAAGTCATCAATCCGATCGACTTCTTCGTCGCAAAGTTCTTCCCCGATCTTTATTCAATGCACGTCGGCTGCGTGGTCATGCACTCTTGGATCTACCTGTGACGAAAGCGACCAACGTCAGAATCGCTGCGCACTCATCAATCGCGTATGCCTAAATCCGTATGCTGTCCAGCCACCGTCATTTCTAAGCTGCAATGCTTCGACGCCCACGACAAATACGAATAATTCGACTCCAGGAGTCATTGTTCCGTCAATGACTTTTAGCTCGATAAGCAATGCAGCAAGAAGCCTCTTCTCCAAACTCCCGATTGACCTTATCGCAAATCAGAAATGGACGCTCAGACTGTTCGGGCAATCTCAAATATTTGAGGTGGCAAGAGACGGAGATCAAATGACGGTCCAGCCTTTCGATATCGACAGCAAAACGGGCGACGTGACCGTTAATCCACTTTCGGCCCAATACACAGCACAATTCTCCAGCAAATGTGGAAATGGCCAACCTGAATGCCTTGAACTTGTTCATTCGTGGTTCGATTACCCACATATTCATGCGGGTTTCAATGCTCACTTCCTGGATATCACGACAAAGATTTCAACGTCCCTCGTTACGGCGACCGTTACGAGCGTAAGCGATTACGATGATCCCATCATAAGCACCCTTATGCTTACCCCTATCGTGGTCAGCAAGGATTCACTGGAAGTATCTTGCACGGTCCGCGGCGAGCTTTACCAAGGGCAGTTGCTCTATTACACGCCGGACAGTCAGAACTACGACGGACTGGGAAAATTCAAATGCTTCGCTGACGAAAATGCTGCCAAGCAGGCCGGGTACAAAAAGAGTTTTCAATAAATCTCCAATAAGACGTGGTGACGAGGACATTGATGACGGTTCGTCTCGTCAATTAGGGTACCTTTGCTGACACCTCTTATTAAATTTTGCTACCAATCGGAGGCATTTCTCCCAAGAAACCGCTAGAATAAATAGGTTTCCCCCGTCGCCTTGGCTCGCGAACAGTTCGCCTATTCCGAAACGGCTCCGCTTCTCAAAACGCTCGACGACGCCGCGAGGCGTTCAGGCGTGAGTAGGGGACAGGCCTTTGAAGATTTTTTGCACATGTCCATCTGTGCTATTTCCGGCGGACAAATGGAAGAGCAGTATATGACAGTGGTGAAGAAGCACGCCGAGGGTGAGAAAGGAAAACGCGGTTGTGACTCCATTGCTCATTTATTCGCGCAAGTCATCGCCGTCATGGAGCAAACTCGCAAGGACGTGCTTGGCGATCTGTTCCAAGGTGCCATCACGTACGGCGAAGCCGGACAGTTTTATACGCCTGAACCCATCACGCAACTGATGGCCGAATTAACGCTCGACGCGGAAGAGGGGAGCGATCGAGGGAGCAAAACAGTTTGCGATCCATGCTGTGGTTCGGGACGGATGCTCCTCTCCGTGTCCGACAAGCATTCCCATTGGGAATTCGTCGGCCAGGACATCGACCTCCGTTGCGTCCGCATGACCGCGATCAACTTGGCGCTCCGCAACTTGTATGGCTATGTTATTTGGGGGGACAGTCTCCGCCAAGAGCAGAAGATGGTGTATCGCACCGGCTTTAACGGTCGAGGATTCGTGCGTGAACTTCCACTCGCCGAAACGCCGCCCATTGTGCCGCAGGTGATCAAGGAGCCGGTTCCAGAGGCACCGCCGAGCGGTTCCGATTCTCTCGATACGCCGCCGGAAAATCCGCCGCGAAAGGCCACACAGTTACGCTTCTTCTGATCGATTGTGGTGGTGTTGCCACACTCCAACGGGGATGCCACCAGCATGGAAACAAGCGATTTTGTCACTCGTCAAACCGAGGAATATTGTTGGATTGCGTTTTCCCTCGTCGAGGCCCATGTGATATAATTCCAGCATGACAGCGAAACTCACTCCCGACCTCCAACAAGCGCTCCGCGACGCGAATCCGCGACCGCCGGAATTTCTTGAACCGGAAACTGGGAAGGTTTACGTGCTCATCGCAAAAGAGCGCGTTGTCACTCACGACGATGTCGCCTCAATTCAGCGTGGATTGGATCAGCTCAACGCCGGCCAAGGCCGTCCGATTCGAGAGTCGAAATTGGAACTCGCGCACCGACTCGGTTTTGATTCACCGCAATGAATTATGCCGTCCTCATCCTACCCGAAGCCGAAGACTCGATCTTCCGCGCGGCGGAGTGGTGGGCAAAAACCCATTCACCGCAGCAAGCCCAGCGGTGGTTTGAAGGTATTTACGCCGCCATCGAGACGCTAGAACAGCAACCACAACGCTGTCCTCTGGCCCGCGAACACGGGTTCTTCCCGATCGAGTTGCGCGAACTCCATTACGGTATTGGTATCCGCATCACTCACCGGGCGATTTTCACCATTCGCGAGGATCGGGTATTGGTGTTGTCGATCCGACACGTGGCTCAAGAGGACCTGCAACTGGACGACTTGGGATTCCCGCTGTCTTGAGAGGGAAGTAGCGAGCGCGTCCCGCTCGTGTCTACGGCGTGAACGCATCGGGATGCGAGCCGCGAGTGGAGCGGACGATTTTCAAGGCCGCACAACTCCGTTTCTTATAATCGATTGGGGTAGTGTTGCCACACGCCAACAGAGATGGCACCATTCTTTCGCCTTTCTGCGGCGATCTGTGCCCGTTCTCAACGAAGACACCTTCTATCTGATGCAATTGCTCGAAAGCAATGAGCCGCTCTATGCGGGGTGTTTTCGTCGAACCGAGGAAGCCCTTCAAGAGTTTCCGCCCGAACAAGATCGCACTCAAGGCATCGCCGCGATCGCGGCAGATGCCCGAGCCGCCCTCGCGGAGCGGTTGAAGAATGTCATCACAACGTCGGAACATCCCGACATCCAAGGTCATCTTACGATTGCCCTCATCGATTGGCGGGATATTGCTCGCGAGTTCATTGCCGACGTGCTTTCGACTCGCGAGGACGCGTGATGTTCGATTGACACACCCGATGGGAAGTCGGCGAACGAATTGCGCGAAGTCCGTTCCCTCCGCACACTACTGACGACCTTTCCCCCATAGGGGCTGGTCATGTTCGAGAGTCGCTTCTTTTCATCACCGTTTCTTTAGAAGGAGTAGCCAACATGGCAAACCTGACCCGCGCTAGTAAAGAACTCTATCAGAGGCAGCCTGACGAGCGATTCGCCAGCCTCAACAACTTGACGCAGTACTGCCGCAAACAGAAGGAGCAGTCGATCGACCGGTGGCAACCGCTCACGCAGTTGGCCGTCGTTCCGATTGAGCAGTCACTAAACATCACGGCCGGAAGCGATGGAGCCTTCACGTTCAACGAGTGGAGCTTCTCACAATTGTGCAGCCTCGCCCGCGTCAACAAGGACACGATTGCTCGCTTATCCCCCGACACGGCGTCGCGTGTGTTCGCCGAAACACTTCGGCCAACGAGCAACAAACCTTTGCAACTACTTACAAGTAGTTCGCAACTCCGTTCGATTCATGGAGCGAGTTACACGCGATTGTGGAACCTCGAACTCGTCAATGTCCTGCAGGAGTTCGCGGTTGACTTCCAACCGCCGCAAGCCGGCGGAAATGGAGCAACGGGACTCTATGCAGGGGAGCAGGACATGTTCGCTTTCATGATTGATCCAACCGGCTGGGCCGAGATTGATGGCCAGTCGTTCGCGCCCGGCTTCTTCGTTTGGAACAGTGAAGTCGGGAAGCGGTCGCTCGGCATTTCCACGTTCTGGTTTCAGGCCGTCTGTAGGAACCACATCGTGTGGGATGCGGTAGAGTTCGTAGAGGTTTCGCGGAAACATACGGCGAGTGTGCATGAGGCTTTGGTCGATGTACGTCGGGCGATCGAGCAACTCGTTGCCAAACGCGACGCGCGAAAGGATGGATTCGTCCGTGTCGTTCGTAAGGCAATGCAGGAGAAACTCGGCGACGATGCCGAGGACGTCATGAAGGTACTCGCGGCCAACGGCATTACGAAACCACTCGCCAAACGGGCGTTGGAGTCGGCGAAGGTGCATGGTGCCTTCACAATCTTCGCCCTCGTCGATGCCCTCACACGCATGGCTCAGGAGGAGCAGAATGCCGGAGATCGGCTGGCAGCCGATGAGTCGGCAGCGAAGCTGTTGGCCTTCGCCACATAGTCTTTGAGGAAACGGTCGCGATTCTCTTAACCCCAGGCAGGATGCTTGGGGTTTTCTTCACGATACCTTCATCAGTCAGCGGCTCCTACGGCGGCTATCGTATGTTCAGGGAAGGTGGAAGCAGGTAAATTCTTGCGCGATGGAGCACAGTACTTCATCGAGTGGAGGAGCGGACAGCAGAGAGAATTTGTTTATTCCGTTATCTTCGTTCGCAAGATTTCAATCGACACCTACAAAAAATGCCAACACGAAGAGGATTTCCCGTATGGCGCGCGGTGGAAAGCAACGGCACGTCGTTGACGACTTGAGCGATCTTCTCGGACATCTCCCGTGGTGGGCGGGGCCGATCGTCGCGACGATTGCCTATGTGCTTTTCTATTGGATTGTTCCCCTGTTCTTTGCGGTGGCATTCAGTGCAACACCGAAAGCCCCAATTCCGTTACCGCTTAACGATTTTTTTCCCAACCTTTCCCGCATGATTGCACCAATGGCGAGCATCTTCGTGTTGTTTATTTGGTCGATAACACGGATACGATTGTTTTTTCATCGCAAGCTGCTCGACAGCCAACGCGGTATTGAGACGATCCGTGATTTGAGTTGGCAAGAATTTGAATTTCTTTTGGGCGAAGCCTTTCGACGCCAGGGGTATCTGGTCGAACAGCAGGGCGGCAGTCAACCCGATGGCGGCGTCGACATTCGCTTGCATAAGAATGCCGTTTGCACGCTTGTGCAATGCAAACATTGGCGTACGCAGCAGGTGGGAGTGAAGATCGTGCGCGAGCTTCTGGGTGTCGTCGTCAGCGAGAGAGCAAAAGAGGGAATTGTGGTGACGTCCGGGACGTTCACGAACGAGGCGATCGAATTCGCCCAACGAAACCCCATCCGCCTGATCGACGGTAACGAATTGGAACGCCTGATTCTCGAAGTGCAACCGACGGCGCGGACTCGGCCCTTACCAACCCCAGTGTTGCCGGAAAAACTAGCTCCAGTTCCATCGATTCCCCACTGCCCTCGTTGTCAGTCGCCGATGGTGAAACGCACCGCCAAAAAAGGTGCGAATACCGGCACTGAATTCTGGGGCTGTCCCCGGTATCCCGGCTGCGCAGGAACTCGAAATCTCTGAGCGAAAATATTGCCGGTCACGATCACGCCATTCGGTCCGACGAAACTTCATTTCCCCCGGGGGCTCTGGAGATCGTCTCCGAAGTCGAGGCAAATCTGCCTCTGCGGGGATTTCTTTTTCGATCGACAACGCACGACTTCGCCAAAGTCATCGAGCGTTACCGGCGGACCGAGCGGCCGTGAATCGCGGGCTTCTTCGGCAATTTCTAAACCAAGCGTGAGTTGTCGCTCGGCCGGAAGTTGCGCTAGGAAGCGCTGTCCTTTCGCCGCGTGCCAGAATTCGCTTGGAGTAAGATGCAGGCACCGTTCAATCGCTTCGCGATCCGCGATAGTCAGTTCGGCGAGGAACAAATCCTTCGTCCAGCGTGATTGCATCGCAGTTTGAACCAACTTTCGGTGTTTCTTACCGAGAAGTTCCTTGAGTTTTCGGCGCTGAAGGAACCGTCGGTTATAGACGCTATTTTCTCGGAATAGGTATAGCACTCGCATCGCATCGACTGGATCATCGGGCTCCAGCGGCAAGACGTAGGGGCCATCGCCCCAGTGCTTGGACTTCGTCGCCCGTAGGCAGGTACCGAGATCCCCGATAGCGATTGCCTGCTCATATTCAATACGCACCGGTGGGGACATACGAACACTCGCTTCGCTGTGGCCGATCACCTTGTCCGCGATGAGTTGGCGAACGCAATGATTCGCGAGCGCCGCTTCAACAAGAATGCGGGCAACGCGACCAGCACGCTCTGCCCGGGCACGAAACTCATCGCCCGATTCGCCGGGAAACCGAAGATCCCGCATGGCGCGGAGTATACCGAAGGGGACAGGCAATTCACTCACAAATGGGAGCGACAGACCTTACGGCCTATCGCTCCAGACGCAAGCGGCATCCGTTCCGCATTATGTCGTGACCTCGGCCTCTACACTTTCCACATATTCCTGCGCCAATTGCATGACGCGAATCGCAGCGGGCAAGTCGGAGAGTTGGAAGCTCGTAGCACTCTCCCATTTTTGCTCGTCTTCGTCGAAGTATCGCCGCTGCAAGTTGACGCTGCGAATCGTCTTCTTCTGTCCCTTCCCTTCTTCTTTGGGCTCGATGACATTCTTGAAGACGGACGCATTTACGAGACCGATTCGAAACACCTTCTCTGGCGATTGATTCGCCATAACACGACTCCTGTGCTAAGGAACGAATGGACCACTTGCGTGGTTCCCTGGCGAGGTTGCCAAGAAGGCGATCGTGCCACCAAGGTCGCACCGGCGCAAGGCCGGCATGTCGTCAAAATTTAGGGAGCCGTTGTGCAAATGGTGCCGAACTGCGATTCGTTAACTAAAAAGTAGAACATGCCGCGATCTGCGAGATTTGCGTTTCTGTTCATTAGTCATCGCACCCTGCAAAATCTCCATGTAATCACGATGACCAGCGCGCCCTCTGGCAACCCAGTGATGGGGGACTTAACATTGTCACCGGCTTACCTATCGCGATCCAGGCATGAGGCAAGGAACTGAGAATGTCGAATCCGTTTTTCGAGCACCCGATCCTGAATTCCCCCTACGAATGCCCGCAACGGCATTGGGAATTGGATGAGCAGGGGCAACCAACGCAAAAAACCCTCGAAACGCGCCGACGAGTCTCGTTCATTACGCCGATCCCAAAACCCAAAAAACGGAAGGCAACGAAACAGCAAGAAATTGTTTTTGACGAAGGTAAAGGGCTTTCAACTCAGGAACAGCAATACGATCCCACTTCAATAATTAACGAAGTTCGCGGACACGTGGACCGGTGGCGAGCGTGGACAAATCCTAATGAGTGGCAGGTTACGCCCGAAACGGCCCGCCTTCTCCAGCACTGGCGTCATCATCAGTTTAGCGGCCCCCGACCATTTTTCTGCCAAGTGGAAGCAATCGAGACGGCCATTTGGCTCACCGAGGTTGCACCGCAGACGTCCAAATTCAAATCGCTTTTGGACCATCTTGCACGTGCCAATAAAGATGCGAACCCGGAAATCATGCGGCTGGCGTTGAAATTGGCCACCGGTGCCGGTAAGACAACGGTCATGGCGATGCTTATCGCGTGGCAAACCATTAACGCCGTGCGTCGCCCCGACAGTAAGCGGTTCACGAGGGGCTTCTTGGTCGTAACGCCTGGCCTCACCATCAAGGACCGTCTACGCGTCCTTCAGCCCAACGATCCAGACAGTTACTATTCCGATCGCGAGCTTATTCCCGGCGACATGCTGGACGACATCAAACGGGCAAAGATTGTTATTACGAACTACCACGCCTTCAAGCTCCGCGAACGTACCGACGTTTCTAAAGGGACTCGCGCCGCCATCGAAGGTTGGCGGGGCGAGGAACTAAAAACATTGGAGACTGAGGGTCAAATGCTTCAACGTGTCATGCCCGATTTGATGGGTATGAAGAACGTTCTTGTTCTGAACGATGAAGCGCACCACTGCTATCGCGAGAAGCCCAAGGAGCAGGATGATGAAGACCTCAAGGGAGATGAGAAGAAGGAGGCCGAAAAGAACAACGAGGCGGCCCGGTTGTGGATTTCCGGTTTGGAAATCGTGAATCGAAAGCTCGGTGTCACTCGGGTCTTCGACTTATCGGCAACGCCGTTCTTTCTGCGTGGCTCGGGTTATGCTGAGGGGACTTTGTTTCCGTGGACAATGAGCGACTTCTCACTGATGGATGCGATCGAATGCGGCATAGTCAAGCTACCGCGCGTCCCCGTCGCCGAAAACATCCCCGGCAACGAAATGCCAATGTTCCGCAACCTTTGGGAAAACATTCGCGCGGACATGCCAAAGAAAGGTCGCGGCACGAGCGGAGAATTGGACCCACTCAAGCTTCCAACCCGCCTCCAAACCGCGCTGCAAGCTCTCTACGGCCACTACGAAAAAACCTTCAAGCTTTGGGAGGAAAAGGGAATCAAGGTTCCGCCTTGCTTCATCATCGTTTGCCAAAACACAGCAATCTCAAAGCTAGTTTACGATTTCATTTCCGGTTTCCATCGGAAGAACGATGACGACACCACGACATTAGAAAACGGACGCCTTGCGTTGTTCCGCAATTTCGACGAGACAACCGGCAATCCACTTCCGCGACCGAACACGCTTCTGATCGACAGTGAGCAACTTGAAGCAGGCGACGCGCTCGATGATAACTTTCGCAACATGGCCTCCGATGAGATTGACCGCTTTCGCCGGGAAATCATCGAACGCACCGGTGGTCAACGAACGGCGGAAGACATTACCGATCAGGAATTGCTGCGCGAGGTAATGAATACGGTTGGCAAACCGGGTCAACTTGGTGGCTCGATCCGCTGTGTTGTGTCGGTCTCCATGCTCACCGAAGGATGGGACGCAAATACGGTGACCCATGTTCTCGGCATTCGCGCTTTCGGCACTCAGCTGCTTTGCGAGCAGGTTATCGGACGCGCCTTGCGCCGGCAATCCTACGAACTCAATGAAGAAGGGCTATTCAATGTCGAGTATGCCGATGTCTTCGGCATTCCGTTCGACTTCACAGCGAAACCGGTGATTGCCCCGCCGCAGCCGCCACGCGAGACAATTCAAGTGAAAGCAGTTCGCCCGGAACGCGATGCACTGGAAATTCGTTTCCCGCGAGTCGAAGGCTATCGCGTTGAGTTACCAGAAGAGCGTCTCACGGCGGAGTTCACTGACGACTCGATCCTCGAACTCAACCCCGATCTTGTCGGTCCCTCCATCACGCAGAACTCGGGAATCATCGGTGAATCGGCCGACATGAGCCTACAACATTTGGGTGACATGCGACCATCAACGCTGTTGTTCCACGTCACACAACGACTGCTCTACACAAAATGGCGCGATCCAGGCGAGGAGCCAAAGCTCCACCTATTCGGTCAACTCAAACGGATCACCAAACAATGGCTCGATACGTGCCTAGTTTGCAAAGGGGACACGTATCCCGCGCTATTGATGTACCAAGAACTGGCCGACATGGCATGCAACCGAATCACCGCCGGCATTACACGGGCGTTCATCGGCGAACGCCCCATCAAGGCGTTGCTCGATCCATACAACCCAAACGGATCAACCAAACATGTTCGATTCAATACGTCAAAAACCGACCGTTGGGAAACAAACTCCGATCGTTGCCACATCAACTGGGTGATTCTCGACAGTGATTGGGAGGCCGAGTTTTGCCGTGTCGCCGAATCGCATCCCCAGGTCCGAGCCTATGTGAAGAACCATAATCTGGGCCTAGAAGTTCCGTACCGTTACGGATCAGAGATGCGCAAATATCGCCCCGACTTCGTTGTGTTGGTCGATGACGGCCATCCACCGCATCCCGACGGCAGTAAAGATTTCCTACATCTAGTTGTCGAAATCAAAGGTTACCGCCGTGAAGACGCCAAGGAAAAGAAGTCCACGATGGAAACGTACTGGGCACCGGGCGTGAATCATCTTCAATCCTATGGCCGCTGGGCATTCGCCGAATTCTGCGACGTGTACGAAATCGAAACTGATTTCAAAGCGAAGGTCGAAAACAAATTCAATGATATGATTGGCACCGTGACCGCTCAGCCGGCAGCGCAAGGAAGTTAATGATGGCGAAGAAAGCTACAACCACGAAAAAAACAGTCGAAACAATCGTTCACAACGACGACAAGCGGAAGAACATTCCCACGGCGGAATTTCAATCCGTTGTGAAGCAGGAACATCAAGGGCCGGTAAGAGTGGCTTACGAGCGGCGGAATCGGGATCTTGATCCGCAGCTTGTTTGGCGGGGGAAGGATGAGCAGGATTGGAGCGATCTGGTCCTCCATGCGCCGCCGTTGTACATCCAAGAGAAGGTGCATCCCAAAGTGCTGATCGACGACTTGTTGAAACAATCGGCGACTGAGAAAGAAACGGCCACAAAAGTAGCCGATTCAGCCGCGGGTAAGAAGTTTCAACTGGATCTATTTGCTGACTTTAACGGCACCCCAAAGAATGCAGATAAAACCGATTTCTACCAACACGACCAGAATTGGTCGAACCGCATGATCCTCGGTGACTCGCTGCATGTCATGGCCAGTCTCGCCGAGCGCGAGGGACTGCGAGGCAAAGTGCAGTGTATCTACTTCGACCCACCCTACGGCATCAAGTTCAATAGTAATTTCCAATGGAGCACCACCAGTCGTGAAGTGAAGGATGGCAAGGCCGACCACGTCACTCGCGAGCCGGAACAAGTAAAAGCTTTCCGCGATACATGGCGAGATGGAATCCACAGCTACCTCACCACGATCCGTGATCGCCTCACTGTCGCTCGTGATTTACTTACCGAGTCCGGCTCCATCTTCGTCCAGATCGGCGATGAAAATGTCCATCGCGTTCGGGCGGTGCTGGATGAAGTGTTTGGGGATGCCAATTTCGTTGCTCAGATCGCAGCAGCAAAGACATCGGGCCTTGCGGCTTCTGGCTCTTTGGCGTCAGGCCATGACTTCGTCCTGCATTATGCGAAAGACGTTGAGGAACTGAAGTATCGTGAGATCTTTGTAGCCAAGTCGGATGAGACATCTTCCGTTTCTGAGTATTTCAATCTCCAGCTTCTCGATGGTTGTCGGCGGCGAATGACGTCCGATGAAAAAGAAGATTCGGCATTATGGCCGGAGGGTGCGTCGGCTTTTCGCGTTGACAATCTCACAAAGCCCGGACCCGGCTCGAAATTTGAGTTCACGTTTCAGGGAAGAATCTTTTCGCCGAAGGCTCGATGGTGGGGAACCACATTCGACGGAATGTGCCGTGTTCAAAAAGCGGGCAGATTGCAGGAGGGAGGTAGCACAATCAACTTTGTGCGATTCTTGAACGACTTCTCCGTCAAACCAATTATGAACTACTGGCGCGACGTGATTCTTTCCAGTCGCGTCGAGGACAAGGTCTACGTCGTTCAAAGTTCGGTAAAGCTAGTTCAACGTTGCATTCTGATGAGTACCGATCCGGGGGACTTGGTGCTCGACCCGACGTGCGGTTCCGGCACGACGGCATTTGCGGCCGAGCAATGGGGCCGGCGGTGGATCACGATTGATACCTCGCGCGTTGCGATGGCTTTAGCTCGCGCTCGCATAATGGGAGCACGCTATCCGTATTACCTGCTGTCCGATTCTCGCGATGGTCAACTCAAGGAAGCGAACGTCACCGGTAGTGCGCCGTCCTCGCAGCCGGTGCGTGGGAACATCCGCCATGGCTTCGTCTATGAGCGCGTGCCGCACATCACGCTCAAATCAATCGCCAACAGCGCCGAAGTCGACGTCCTTTGGGACAAGTGGCAGGCGAAGCTGGAACCGCTCCGTGAGTCACTGAACAAGGCCCTCAAAAAGACGTGGCAGGAGTGGGAGATTCCGCGCGAAGCCGGAGACCCTTGGGATTCGGCGACACAACGACTTTTCTATGAACTGAGAGGCGAACAAGCCCGTGGCGACGAGGCGAACCCCAACAAGTTGCGTCAGCGGCTGGATGCCATCAACGAAAGTAGAGTCGAGAAGTGGCGCGGTGGTTTAGGGAGGGCCTATCTGTTGCCGGCCCTTTCGTTGGCCGGTGCCTCACTAGCCTTTCCGTGCTCCGTTTCCACTTCCCGCTCATCGAACCGGACAGGCGGATCTCCCGCATCCGGCTCTCCGACCAGATTACCGTGCTTTCGCCCACAGAGATTTGCGGCGGATCGACGCGGTCAGTTTTAGCAACCCGTATTCTTCATACAGTCGCAGGTCGGGTGGGTTCTGGGGTCCACCCCGCTGTCCGTGTTTCCGTTGCAACCACTGGCGGAGCCGACGGCAGGCGTGCTGTTGCACGATTTGCCAGGCTCCCGTGACCGAACCCAAGCGAAAGTAGTTTCCCCAACCCGATAGAATCTGATTGAGTTCTCGAACTTTCTCTTCGGCCGATTTCCACGTCGTTCGGGAACTTGTCATCTCGCTGATCTTAGCGCAGATCGCGCGGACCTTCTTCTTGGCAGGTGCCGGTGTCAGATACCACCGACCCGTTTTCCAAGAGACTTGTGCACCGAACGTAAACCCCAGGAACGTAAACGGCTCGGCGGGCAGCACGCAACGTCGCGTTTTCTTCTCATTCACCGTAAGCCGAAGCCGCTCCATCATCTGTCGCATCGTGGCCATCGCCTCGACGGCGCCGCCCGGTCGGCAACAGATCACGAAGTCGTCCGCATAGTTCACGAGATGAGCCTCTAAACGCTGTTCGTGCCCGAGCGTTTTCCACCCCAGCACGAAACGTCGCATATACAGATTCGCCAAGAGTGGCGACGCAACACCGCCTTGCGGGGTACCACGTCCCTCGTCCTTGTTGCGGGTCGTTCGCACGATCCGGCCGCGTTCATCCGGCTCCTCGACCGCCGCTTCCAGCCACATCTTGACCAGATGTAACAGGTGACGGTCGCTGATCCGGCGAGCGAGGCACTTCATCAGTTCGTGATGAGGAATCGTGTCGAAGTAACCACTCAAGTCCGCATCGACGACTTCCGTGAAGCCGCGATCCAACCAGCCTTGCACTTCACTCACCGCTTGGTGAGCATCGTGGTTCGCACGGTAGGCGTGCTGCTCCGGCGGTAAGTCTTCATCGAAGATCGGTTCCACGACGAGGACGAATGCCATCTGCACCACGCGATCTCGAATCGTCGGAATCCCGAGCGGACGCTGCTTGCCGTCCTCCTTCAAAATCCAGACTCTTCGCACCGCCGAAGGCTGGTACGTCTTGTTCCTCAGTTCTTGGGCCAGTTCGCTCAGCCACGGATTCCGACCGGACTTCTCGATGTCGTCGAAGGTCTGGCCATCGACGCCCGCCGTACCGTCGTTGAGACGGCAGCGTTCGTACGCCCACGCCAAAATATCCTCCCGCCACACCTTGTCGTACAGTTGATAGAACCGGTAGCTAGGCGACTCTTTCGCTTTCGCACGCAGCACTCTCTGGAGCTTCTCAACTTTTTCTGGAGGTCGCAGACTCATCGTCAATCTCCTGGCTGTCACTCCTGCAAATACTTCTCTGGAAGTGAGGTCCCTTCCCTCGACCGGCATTACCCGGCGTCAACAGTACTACGAACCTCTCCGACTTCCGCCGCAGCCCGGTCTGACTCTTACGAGTTACCGGTTTGACCGTCAGTCGGCCACGGGGGCGGATCTCTCGTGATTGCATGTTGTTCTCCTTGTCGCGTGCCGTCGTCCTTACCCCGGTGGAACCAAGAAGACCCGGTTGTGCTCGGTCCACTCAGCGTGGCCTTCCCCATTCAGGCAGTGGGTCAGCTTCCACAACTTGCATTTTCGAGGCTTGCTCGACGTTCACTCAGATTACGGCCCATCGACTCGCTGAACCGCCCAAGGCGGCCCGTGGACATCCAAGGCTCTCGACAGTTTGTTACCTCCCCATCGACTCGGACTGCTTCCTGGTGTTCAACCAAACCTCCAGGCATGGGGTTCGCACCCACGAAAACAACATACCTTCTCTCACGACGCACACCTGAAACGCAAGTACAAGCTCGATTCTCTGCCCGAACGTCCGGCAGACCCGTGGCCCGAACTCGCCGCCAAGCTCCACACCGATTGGTGGCAGGCCCGCATCGCGCGCCAGAAAGACATGGACGCCTCGATCGCCGCCAAGGCCGAGTTTGAATACCTCTACGACAAGCCCTACGACGACAAGAAAAAGGTCCGCGTGGCCGGCCCGTTCACTGTCGAAAGCCTCTCGCCCCACCGCATGTTGGGCGTGGACGAAAACGACGACTTGATCGACCCGCTCAAGAAAGCCAATGCCGACCACGGCGAGAATCAGACCTTCGCCCAGATGATCCTGGAGAATCTCAAGACGGCCGGCGTCCAACAGGCTCACAAGGATGACAAAATCACCTTCACCGCGCTGACACCGTGGCCCGGCGATCTGGTCTGCGCCGAAGCACGCTACCTGGAAGGCGAGTCGGACAAACGCGCCGCCGTCTTCATCGGCCCAGAGTTCGGCACCGTGCAACGAGCCGACCTCGTCGCCGCCGCTCGCGAGGCAGGTGATGCTGGTTTCGACGTGCTAATTGCCTGCGCCTTCAACTACGAAGCCCACACCACCGAGTTCAACAAACTCGGCCGCATTCCGGTCCTCAAAGCCCGCATGAATGCTGACCTGCACATGGCCGAAGACCTCAAAAATACCGGCAAGGGCAACTTGTTCGTGATCTTCGGCGAACCGGACATGGATATCCTGCCAGAGAAAGACGGTACGTTGCGAATCAAAGTCAACGGTGTAGACGTCTTCGACCCCAGTACCGGTGAAGTCCGCAGCGATGGAGCCGACGGTATCGCATGCTGGTTCATCGACACCGACTATAACGAAGAAAGTTTCTTTGTACGCCACGCCTATTTCCTCGGTGCGAACGACCCCTACAGCGCCCTAAAAACTACCCTCAAAGCCGAAATCAACGCCGATGCTTGGGCCACTCTAAATAGTGATACGTCCCGCCCTTTTGAAAAACCAAAATCTGGCCGAATTGCTGTGAAGGTCATCAACCACTTGGGCGACGAAGTAATGAAAGTCTTTCGCATCGGGTCAGACATCTGAACCCTCGGGTTTCAGAAAGCTAACGTATGAGACTCGATCTACATAGCGAACAGCCCCGCCAGCCGCTGTATCCACAGTTGGCAGAATTGGTGAAAGACGCCACATACGTCGATCTGGCCGTGGCGTTCGTGACGAAATTCGGTACGGATGCCATTCTTGAGATCGTCAATCGGTTGAAAGGTAGAGCCGAGGTCCGCCTTCTTGTCAGCGTGTTGTTTCCTACCAACCTTATTTCGATTGCGCGGTTGGCTGAACTCATCGACGTCCACATCCACCTTGCAAGTATGGGTGAAGCGGAGAAAATCCACGGTCAATTCCATTCAAAAGTGATGCTTATTGAACGCGAAGATAGTTCTCGAACTGTCGTGATCGGAAGCCACAATTGGACCGAGTACGGGCTGAACGGGGAGAACCTGGAAGCTAGTCTGATTGTCGATTGCATGGAGACCGACTCCATCGTCGCTCAAACGCGCGAGCACATTGAAGCCTGTCGGCTCGTTTCAGAACGGTTCAACCCTACCCGTATGGATTTTTACGAAACCATTCAGCGACAATTTCAGCCCAAGTTGCCAGCCGTAAAAGCGAAGAAGTTTCCCGGATTTGAACCAAGCGACGTCTTCGCAATCCTGGCCGAAGACTGGACCGATAGTGGCAGAATATCGGGAGAACTTTATGTCCACCTTCCAATCGAATTTGACGGAGAAATCGAAACGCAGATGCCTGTTTGGATTTTCCTGTTTGAAAAGGATACGCTCTTCGGCCACAGTTATCCCTTACCTGAGCCAACCTTGTGCATAGGTAACGTAATTACTAAGGATTTGGGAGACGAACACTCGATCAGTCCAGACAGCAAAGGCTATTTTATCCGAGATATTGCCAAACCCACACTGGAAGTAGCAACTTCAATCCCACGCCGAGCCTACAATCAGTTGTTGATGATTGCCAATTTCGACAAGAGGGGTCAGTCAGAACGTGTCCCACTTTTTCACAATGGCACAGGTCCAAACTTTGTACCGGCCTTAGAAGCGGCTCCCGAGCACGACGTATATGCTGATGCCTATGACGACGCTGATGAAGAACTGGGGATGGACTCACCACAGAACCGTGCGACTCCTGCGCGAATGGTTCCGACATTCATGATTGCAGAATCGATCCTCAAAGTTCCGTTCCAATTTGTACTTCCTCCGACGGCGCGATTATTAGTCGAGTCGTTTGGCCAGCAAGAACTGCAGTCTTCAAATAAGATGCCCGTTAGAGTGAAATTTGAAGAGCCTTTGGCGATGAGTAATTTCGCCTGCGTAGCAAAATTCAAGTCGAACCCCAATTTGACGGATATCGTTTATTCGTCATCAGATTGATTCAAAGCTTTGACGCGACAGGATCTACATGGAATTTCGAATCGCCGATACATTCACCGATAGTCTCGCGCGCCTCACAGGTGACGAACAAAAGGCTGTGAAGACAACGGCGTTCGACTTGCAACTCAATCCTGCAAATCCTGGAATGCAGTTTCATAAACTCGACAAGTCGAAAGACAAAAACTTCTGGTCCGTGCGAGTAAATAAGGACATCCGGTTAATAGTTCATCGGTTGTCAGATAGTCTACTGCTTTGCTACGTGAATCATCACGACGACGCCTACGAATGGGCGGCACGACGGAAACTTCAAACGCATCCGAAGACTGGTGCGGCGCAAATCGTTGAAGTTCGCGAGACGGTTCAGGAAATTGTCGTCCCAGTCTATGTCGAAGCGAAAAAAGCGAAGGCATCTACGACGAAGAAGCCACTATTCGCGAAAATCTCAGATGATGATTTACTGGGCTACGGCGTTCCTGCCGAGTGGCTCAACGATGTGCGAGCCGCGACGGAGGAATCGTTACTCACGCTTGTCGAACATCTACCCGCCGAAGCGGCCGAGGCGTTGCTTGAACTCGCGACTGGCGGTAAGCCTCACATTCCGCAAGTGGCGGCGAAGGCGACAAAGCCGTTCGATCATCCAGATGCTCAGCGACGTTTCCGTGTAATGAGCAGCGTCGAAGAATTACAACGGGCACTCGACTTCCCGTGGGAAAAGTGGACCGTCTTCCTTCATCCCGAACAACGGCAATGGGTGGAACGCGACTACTCGGGGCCAGCGCGAGTCTCCGGTTCGGCAGGCACCGGCAAAACGATTGTGGCATTGCATCGAGCCGCGCACTTGGCTCGTACGAATCCCAACGCGCGGGTCTTACTGACGACATTTACCGACCCGCTCGCCAGCGCCCTTCAAACCAAACTGAAGCGACTGTTGGGCAACGAACCCCGCTTGGGCGAACGCATCGACGTTCATTCGCTTGATTCCATCGGGCTTCGCCTATACAAATCGCATGTCGGCCCCGCGACGATCTGTGATCGCGAAACGATTCGCGAACTGATTCAAGACGCCGCCAAGGCAGTTGCCGGGCACAAGTTCAGCCTTCATTTCCTGTTCATGGAGTGGGAACAAGTTGCCGATGCGTGGCAGGTGGAAACATGGGAGGAATACCGAGACGTCGCACGTCTTGGCCGAAAGACGCGACTATCCGAGACGCAACGCAAGGCGCTGTGGTCCATTTTCGAACAAGTTCGAAAGAGCCTCAAAGCGAAAAAACTTATCACGGCGGCTGGATTATTCACGACGTTGGCGGCTGTCATTTCGAAGAGCAAGAAACTGCCGTTTGATTTCGTCGTCGTGGATGAGGCCCAAGACATCGGCGTCGCCCACCTGAAATTGTTTGCCGCTTTGGGCGAGGATCGTCCCAATGCATTGTTCTTCGCGGGAGACCTAGGCCAACGCATCTTCCAGCAGCCTTTCTCTTGGAAGTCCCTCGGTGTCGATATCCGTGGTCGTTCCCGGACTCTACGAGTCAATTACCGAACTTCGCACCAGATTCGCACGCAAGCCGATCGGTTGCTCGGTCCTGACGTCGCCGACGTGGACGGCAACCGTGAGGATCGAAGTGATACGGTGTCGGTCTTCAATGGACCTCCCCCCACGATCCGGGCGCTCAAAAGCGAAAGCGAAGAAATCAAAATGGTTGCTGCCTGGCTGGCAGAGCAGACAAAGGCCGGCGTGTTAGCACACGAATTCGGCATCTTTGTCCGATCCGCCGCCCAGATTGACCGCGCAACCGCAGCCGTGAAAAAGGCTGGCCTGTCATTCAAAATTCTCGACGAACAGGTTGAAACCGTCAGCGGACATGTTTCCGTCAGCACGATGCATCTCGCCAAAGGATTAGAGTTTCGCGCGGTTGCCGTGATGGCCTGCGACGATGAGGTTATTCCATTACAGGAACGGATCGAAACGGTTGGCGATGATGCCGACCTGCAAGAAGTTTACGACACCGAGCGTCAACTGCTTTATGTCGCGTGTACTCGGGCGAGAGATAATCTCCTCGTCACCAGTGTCGCCCCGGCGTCCGAGTTTCTTGATGATCTAAAACTTTGATAACGCAAACGATCGCGACCTTACATACTTCGTGTCAAATCACAGAACTATCCGTTCAATCTCGTCGAGTGTGATTTCATCCTTTGTGCGGTCGTACAGTTTCGTAGTTCGTGGCGATTCGTGGGCCGCGATTTGTTGGGCATGCTCCAAGGTGCCGCCATTCTGGAGGTAGGCGGTAATTCCGGTGGCTCGAAAGCTGTGGCAGCAAATTGATTCTGGGAGGGGGAGCCGCCGGGCGCGCCGTTTAACCATCGCGAGAACTTCGCGACGGGCGAGGCGTCGTTCGGTGAGATGGCCTCTGCGGTCCACGGAGCGGAAGAGCGGGGATTTCTTGAGGGTTTGAATCCCGCCGGCTGTGAGATATGCGTCGATGTATTTCTCCAGCGCGTGGTGCGCCGGAACTTCATGGTGCTTGCCACCCTTTTCGTGGAGTCGAATCCACCAGCGTTTGCCATCTGGCCAGTAGTCGGCCACGTTCATTCCAAGTACGGCCGACACACGAGCGAACGAATAGACCATCGTTGCAATCATTGCTCGATCGCGAAGGCCGACAATTGTGTGCGGGTCGATTGAATCAAGGAGCAGGCGCGCTTGAGCAGTCGTCAACACCGGCGTCTTTCCCCGTTTGACGACGTGTTTTGGTCCGCGAACGGACGCCATCGGATTCATTGGCAGAACTTGGCCGATGACCAGATAATCCCCAAGCATCTTAAGTGCCGCGAGGTGTTGTTTGACGGTCGGGGCAGACGCTCGGGTTCCCAGGTCCTCGACGTATGCGGCCGCGAGGAATGGGGAAATGTCTACAAGACGAATGTGTTTTCGTTCGCACCATGCCGAAAATCGGCTGATGGCCCGGGCGTATGCTTCACGCGTGTTGCGGTTGCGAATGTTCGCCGTCAGAAACTCAACGTAGCGACGCCACGCTTTCTCCCCGGCGTCAAGCAGGAGAGAGGGGAGTCGGCCTAATCCGAGCCGGCCAGGGTGAAAAGTGCGGGACGAAATTAGCTTTTTCATCATGCGGGAAGGAAGACTTGATTCCCATTTAGCGGTACGGCATAAAGGACGTTATGGGCTACTCGGACTGTAGGCCATAACACTCGACTACGTCGAGTGCGCGAGAACAAAATCTTGAAAATCCAACAAGTGGAACCGTCGGGTTTTCAATCGGCGCTTGCTAAATCAATTGAACTATGGCCCTTTGAATTACTTTTCGAATATGTCCAATGTCGCGATTCAATAGGAGCAGGTCATCGACGCAAGAAGCGCCGCGTGAGAATGGTAACGGTCGTTCAAACAATGGAAACGGCAAGAAGCCGGCCATTGCGTTCAAGTACACGGTTCGAGGGGGAACTCTCGAAGTTGCCGTCTGGCCCAATGAAGTAACGGGCGATAATAGCTCGTATATCTTGTACTCCGTCAGCTCCAGCGATCCTACGATGATCGGAAGCAGGGTACCAAAGATCCCGACTGGAAGGATACGACTTCCATGCGAACTGAGGACATTCCGGTGCTTCAGTACGCTCTCAACGAAGCGTATTCGTGGATCATGGAGGAGAAAAACCACGGTACTCCTCTTTGAGGTGGAATGATCAGAAATCTTTGCGATTCCAGCCCTTCGTCATGACGACGAGGGGATTTTTTCGTAAGAAAATTCTATTTCATAGATGGAATGTCCCCTTTTCCTGTGGGATAATTTCGCGAGTTCTGGGGAGAAAAGGAAATGCATGATTTAATAATTTGGATTGCCCTAATATGGATCGCCTCGGCGGTCGTAACGTACGTAATTGTCAGTATTCAGGAAAAAAATTTCTCTATTCCACCACTTGCCGGTCTTCTGATGATTACGTCCTTAGGGCCGATAGCTTGGATTGTGTTACTAATAATCCATCTGCTGGAGGCGAAAAAGGAGCGAGAAAATAAGAGACACAAAGAGTACCTTCGCCGCCTAAGCGAAGAGAAGGAGCAAAGATCAAAGCAGCTCCACGAACAGCTAGAAAGAGAACGTCAGGAAAGGAAACTTCGCGAGCAAGAAGAATTCATGCGTTCGGAGCGATATTGCGTATGTTCGTGTAACAGTCGTTTCCTTCTCCCAATTTCTCTGCATAAATGCCCGTCATGTCACAAGGCGGAGCTGTCACATGTACTCGCGCACAAAGGCGAGGGCTTCTTCGCAAATTGGACATTTGATTCATTCAAGGCAGATATTAAATCGAAAATCGACAGTTGTGACTTTATCGGAGTCGGCAATCTCGTTCTTGAAGCATTGATGAGACCCAACCAGCACAAGAGTCCAGACGAATCTACGAAATTTCTCATCAATCTAATTCCCGATGTGGTTGGAAAAAAATTCAAAATTCCTCCAGCATCTACATATGCCCGTGTGCATACAGATCGGTACCTTTCTCCGCACTTACGTGGCAAATGGGAATTCGACGTGTTTTATCAGATGTGTGTGTTCGCTTACGTGCTCGGTGCAACGTGGGAAGTTCTTCCGCCTCCACATACTGGCTTGCACGATTATTTCGTCAACATGAAGCAAAAGCAGGTTGATGTCATTAAAAGTTTTCTTGCCGAACTTCCACCGCCACCGCCACCGCTTCCGCTACCCCCTCAACGGCTAAGAGCCTCGGAGTTATAGAAGACATTATGTCGAATCTCATTCCAATCAATCCGCAGCAAAAATTAAAAGCAGGGAGCATTCCATACCCATTCGCATTTGAGATGGGCGACGTGCTCGGTCAAAAAATCCCGTTCGATCTACATGAGGAACAACTTTCGCAACACAGTTTTGTTTTAGGGGCACCAGGAAGTGGTAAATCGAAATTCATCGAATTGCTGATGCGGCACTTAATGTACTCGGGACGAGGATTTGCTCTTCTAGACCCACACGGAGACTTGGCAGAGGACATGCTTGCGTACGCCGGCTCTTTGAAACTACGCGGAATTGATTTAAATATCGCCAATAGAATTCATTATATCGAACCAAGTGTGGAGCGGATGTTTTCGTTCGATCCATTTATCTTTCGCCCTTCAAAGCCAGTTCCGAAGGAGTTCGAACAAAACGCGTACAGTGCGTGGCTACGAGCAAAGGCGGACCGCGTCGCAGAGATTTTCCAGCGGAAGCAGAACCAAACTAATTTTGAGGGGATGCCGAGGCTTCAACGAGTTCTCACGGATGTTCTCGTTGCAGTTGGCGCAAAGGTAAACGAAGATTCGAACGAGCATCTATCGCTTTCGGATGCCATGCTACTTCTTGATTTCTCAGACCCTGAGCGACACAGACAAGTGTACCAACGAATCCGTCCATATCTCGAACCGGAAATTGCTGCTGATTTTGACCGCCTCGCGACCTACAGAAACGAGGAGCAACGTCTTCGAGAGACGGAATCGACAATCAATCGTCTTCGATCGCTTTTTTCGCCGCTCGTGAAGTCGATCTTTTCCCAAACAACCGAGAGCCTCGACATACGATCTATCATTCAAAGAGGCGAGATACTGATCATAAATCTTCAGGAGACGGATTACTTCTCGGCTGATCAGCAACGTGCATTGGGCGGAATGTTCATTCACGAAATCCTCTCCATCACACGAAACGAGCCGCGTCGTAATCGGAAGCCATTTCACTTTTTTATCGACGAGTCGACAGATTTTATTGCGGACGACATCGTGGCTGCTCTGAAACAACATCGTAAGTTCTTGCTTTCGATTTGTTTGGTTGCACAAGAACTCTCATCATTCAAAAAAGGCGAGAATGATTACCGCGACAAAGTTCTGACAGCGTGCGGGACAAAAGTTTGCTTCAAAGAATGTGTTCCCGCAGATCTGGAAATCCTTGCTCGCGTGTTGGCTACTGGAAATCTGAATTTTGACAAACACGAGCAAGAGGTAGATCGCCCAGACGGGTACGATTGGATCGATGTTGAGGAAACAAGTGAAGGAGAGGCGGAAGGAGCAACATTTACTCATGGAACATCTTCGAATCATTCCGATACAAAGGGAACTTCTAGTGGGGTGCATTCGTCCGAATCACACGGAACAAGCGATTCTCAGAATCGATCACGTGGTCTCCAACACGGTGACAGTGTAAGTCGCAACGAGCATTTAGATACAACAAGAACTGCAAGTCGTGGTGATTCGTCCGCAGAAGGAGCGACCAAGTCAAATAGTAATTCGAGATCAGACGGTCATAGCGAAGGGAAAAGCGAGTCCAAAACTGTCGGCGGCGGAACATCGGATTCGATGGGAAAATCTATACAGAAAAGCAAAAACAAATCGAAGAAGAAGATCCCTCTTGCGAGGCACCGCACTGAAATTGTGGAATCGTCGTCGCTCGAAACATCAATTAGCGATCAGGTTGATTTCATTAAACAGACAATTCAAACGTTTCGTCGTGGTGAAGCGATGGCAAACATTCTAGATGTTCCAAGGGCCGTGGTGTTCAAAACTGAATTTGTACACGAACATTGGGAAAAAGATGAGAAATTCGCTGCGATTGAGCGTATGAAGGAACTTTGTACGAACAAGCCTTACTTCTCAATTCCTGACTTTTCGGTTCAAGCTTCAAAGGAACGAGTCGATAAATTCATAGATGGCCCGCCAAAAATCGTTGAGCCTGCTGAGGAGACAAAAACAGAAGATGTTCCATTTGTTACTTGACGAGCAAAAATAAGTTGCTAAAAATACAAGTCCTCCCAGCGTTTTTTCGTGGACTCTTCGGAGCAGCGAATCTTCCGGGTTGTAATGATCCCACCTCGGGATATTTTTTGAGCCGAGTACCCTAAATTTTCTAGGGCCACTCGGCTTCCTTTTTATCCTGAGGAACCGATGATCACGCAAGAACGCGATTTCGCCATTCTTAAAGCCATTGCCCGCTATTACGTTTTGAATAGCAGGCAGATTCAACGGCTTCTTTTCCCCGTCGATACGAGCGGCAGGGTTACGCGTAGGCGGCTTCAATTGCTCTTCGCTGAAAGTTTAATCAACAAGGCGCAAATGCAGTTCGCCCATCCGCTCTCTGGATCGCTCGGGCCGGTGTATTACCCGTCACAGAAGGGTCTCGAACTTCTCGCAGACATGTTTCCGAAGGAACAGTACTGCCACATTTCGACAAAACCGCCTGTTGCCCATCACGTTTGGCATTGGTTGGCTGTCGCTGAAACGCACATGACGTTTGACAGGGCACTAAACGCTCAAACGGCGGTAGCGACTGATGGCTGGATCAATGAGTACGACGAGCTAGTCAACGAAAACGCTCCACCGGAGAAAAAGTACCGGCTTTACACTTTGATCCGAGAGAATCCTCGGCTCGTATGCGCTCCAGACGCAGGATTCATGCTTTCGACGAAAGGTCACTCCAAGGTCTTTTACTTGGAACAGGACAGAGCAACCAGCGGCACAAAACAAGTCGCCAGTAGCAAAACACCTGGTTATGCAGCAATGGCGGAAAGATTGCTGCATCGGCGGCACTTTCCAACAGCGACGGTCGATAGATTCACCGTTCTGATGGTCACTCCTACGAGCGGTCGCCGTGATTCACTTCGTAAGGCGATCCGCGAAAAACCAGGTGCTGAACTTTGGCGGTTTGCCACCGTGGAAGATTTGACGGATTGGGCCGTTCTTCATCACAAAATATGGTATCCGGCTGACGATAGCCCGGCGAGTTCTCTTATTAAGGGAGAATCTCATGACGCTCCTTAGGGGTGTACCGTTGGGTGTACCATCGGTCATCCGGGCCGGTACAGGCAACGGACTTTTGAGCAATCGACGTAAGTCCCTACAAGGGGCCAGCTTCGGGGTGCAAGGGTCTCTCGTCGCTCCGCTTCTCGAACCCTTGCCCTTCCGCCTTCCACGGCCACACGCTCGAACTATCTCGCTGGGCCGTGACGCTCGCTCTGACTCGCTAAGCCGGAAGGGCAAGGGTTGCGACCCCTGCACCCCGGCTCGCATCGGCTCGCCCGACGCTACGGCGTCGGACCGCTGGCCCCTACCGACCACTGCATTATCGATTGCCATATCAGAGTGGTGTAATCGACGATGCTTGGCCGTCTCACACGGGACGGTTTTATTTGTGTTCCCCCTTTTTTATGAGTACTGCAACAGTCTGTTCGTATCACGTGAAACGAGAATCCTACCAAGGATGTCTTCGCTTTCGGTTGTGCGAAATCGGATTGGAAAACAATGTGGTTCGACATGCAGTGGAAATCGTCGCTTGGAATTCTTGGAGTTCCCAGGACAAGCTGATGTTTTTCCGATGCGGTATGAATCACTTGGATGCCGAGAAGTTGTACAACGAAATGATGGAGACAATCGAGGATTTCGACTGGATGACAGGAGAATTTGTTTCCCCACCAGTCCTATGACTCACTCCACAAAAGCACCGGCAAAGCCGTACGAATTGAGTCCGTGGTTTGATGTTGTCGTGATCCTCATGGGGATCGCGGGTTTCATCAACTACATGACGCACTGAGCATGGGGGCCGTTGACTCTGACGACGGCCCTGAGTTTGAAAATTACTTTGCGATAACTCCCCTTTCGAGTGAATCGCATAACTTTGTTTTAAGCAGCCACGCGTGCCCTGAATCAGGGTTCAAGGCACCGTGGATTATTGATAGTTACCCTTTTTTTTATGGCAAAGAAGCCAACTACATCACAGGCAAATGAGGACACGGAGAAAACTAGCGCGCCGGTGAAGGTGCTGAGGATTGACGACTTGTCGGCAAGCATTTTCCGGCGTGACTTTCAGAGACGTGGAGAAAACCAAACGTTTTTCAGCGTCTCATTTTCTCGGTCGTACAAAGATGCGTCTGGAGTGTGGAAGTATTCGAAATCGTTTGATCTCGAAGACTTGGGGAGAATCATCAGTCTGTGTCAGCAGGCCGATGAGTACATTCGCGGTGAGCTGAACGAGATTGAGCAAGCCGCCTGACATAACGTGGGGATCTCCCTGAGGATCCCCATGTTTTTCCTGCGTTGCCGTGTAGTGCTTCGGCCAGCACGGTTGCCTGGAAATCACCATTACTCTCGTGAGCACGTCTCTTTTACGTGCTCCCGAATCTCGTATTTCGATCGGGCTATTGAATCGTAGCGGCCCCGGTCCCTTCACAAGGTGTGCTTCGGCCCTTCCACCTTGTTTCGGGCTGCGGAACCGCTGTGGAAGCAAACGCCCGCACGGGCACTTTATTCTTTCCCTTCTGGTTTTATGTTCAAACCCTTTTCTTTACCGGCTATCGCAGTTCTGCCGCGAGCACCCAAAAACGGCAGCCCCGTACCTGGGCTGACAAGTCTGTATCACAAGACTGTCCGTGGGCCATACGGAAGTGCCGCGTATCCCGGCAATTGCTCGGGAGAGTTGATCAAAGATCTGCTGCGATATTTCAAACCGAAGCGGGTGCTCGATCCGATGACCGGTTCCGGAACGTGTGCGGATGTTTGTCAGGAGTTGGGCATTGAATGTAGGTCGACAGATTTACAAGGCAGACGGTTCGATCCTGCTGACGCGTGCGATCCCGCAAGTTTTCAAGAAATCGGCCGTTTCGATTTTGTTTGGATTCATCCGCCCTATTGGCGACAAAAGGTCTACAGTAATGATCCACGCGATTTATCTGTCTGCACGAACCTCGAATCGTTTCTTTCCGGTTATCGTCGCTTGATAGCCAATTGCTCAGCAGCATTGAATCCGGGCGGAAGATTGGCAGTACTCATGGGCGACTATGACGACCGGGAAGCCGGATTCGTGCCGCTCACGTTCCACACAAAACGACTCGCATTTGATGCCGGCCTGAAACAGTGCTGTACCGACATTATTCGCTTCTCTCACGGAGCAAGCAGTAGCAAGAAAATCTACCGCAGTAGTTTCATTCCCGGTCTGCACGATACGTGCATGATCTTCGAAAAAAGTCGCCAACGGAAGACTGGGACTGATGCACCTTCGGCGCACCGTAGACCCGAATGTCCCTCTGCAGGTTGTATCCCCACAGAGCCTGATTCCGTTTCAGCGGGCAAAGCCACAGTACACCAAAAGAGTTCCGGTAATACACCCTCGGACATCGGGGCTCTTCCTCAAAAATCCCGAGGGTAACAGGGGGCAGATCCCCTTCTTTTCAAAGGAGAAGATTGATGCAAGTAATTTTGAAAGGTCCTACAGAGAAGCCCTGTGTCATTTGCGGCAAGGGCGATGCTCGCAAAGTCGTTATCCGCGACGAGGACTTCCAGGGTTCGCTTTGTCGAGAACACGTTTGGTTAAAGAGCGGTGGAAAGGAGGCAGCCAATGGATCAAGCGAACAACGAGGAAAGACGCAGGCTGGAAGCCCGACATAAATCCGAATTGTATCTCTGGGTTCGAGGGATCGATCCCGATCGAGAACCGGTCATCACGGAGGCTATGTACGAACACTTCTTGCGGTTGAGACCGATGGAAGTTCCACAACCGAAAAGAGACGTAGACTCCGATCATGAATAGACTCGGTGACAAACTATTCCACGACCTCGTCCAGAACATCATCACTGGCGAGGAGGATTTGGAAATCGCGAAGCAGAACGGGCGACCGCTCGATCAATGGATGATGGATCGGATCGATGACGTGCATCGCAGTTACGAAATGTTACTTTGTGTCTGGCCTCTAAATGCGAAGGATTCGCAAGAAGAGCCGGAATGCAAATAGTTGCGCAGGTGATAAAGGGGCAATAACCTGCGGCTGGATCATTCACCCAAAGGAGATTTTTTATGATCGCTACGACAAGTTTGATTCAGCGTCCAGAGGCGTGGCCGATGCGTCCGTACCTACCATTGCGACACAAAGAATTGAAGGACTGCGGAATGCCGATGTGCGGCATCATCATCGAAGGCCGTGGCCGAATCGAAAACTGGGAAAGGACCGTCTTTCTCGCGATTCTCGGAGACTTCGAAAACGCCGAGGATCTTCTGACGAAAGAGAAGATCGTTTATCCGAGTATCGAAGCTGCACTCGAAGACTGGATCGTTGATTGATCCCAGGGGACTGGAAACAGTCCCCGCTTTTATATGAATTCAGTAAAGGTGAAACGTGGCAATTGAAACTGAAAAATCAGAATTGATTACGGTCGATGAACTGGCCGTGATGCTGAGTATGTCGACTCGGACGCTCTGGCGACTGCTGAGTGCCGGCAAGCTCTTGGAACCCATTCGACTCGGTCGCTCCACAAGATGGAGGGTTGACCGTGTCAGACAATGGATAGACGAAGGTTGTCCACCACAGAACGGAGAAAAGTAATGGCGAGCATTTTTAAGCGAAGTAAGAAGAAGGGTGAAGTGTACTGGTTCCAATGGAAGGACCACGAGGGAAAGCGTCGCACGGAAAAAGGCTTCACCGATCGCGGCCTGACAGAGCAGGCCGCCGCGAAGAAGGAGGAAGAGGCCAGACTCCGAAGACTCGGCATGATCGACCCGGAGCAGGAACGCTTCGCGGAGCAAAAGAAAACCCCCATCAAGGAACACATGGACGCCTTTGAGCGGAGTCTCAAAAAAAACACGGGCAAGCACTTAAAGCTGACGCTGACCCGCGTGAACCGCATTATCGACGAATGTGCGTTCACGTCCCTCTCGGAAATCAAGAAGGAAAGCGTCGAGGGCTGTCTGATCGAAATGCTGGAAGACGAAGAGATCGGGCATCGGACGTACAATCACTACATTCAGGCCATCGACTCGTTCTGCAACTGGTGCGTCGAGAACGGCCGCTTTGTCGTGAATCCGCTAAATGGTCTGGAACGGCTGAATACGGAGGTCGACGTTCGCCACAAGCGGCGTGCTTTAAACCACGATGAATTGAGCCAACTTGTTCGATCCGCTCGCGACAGTACTGAGGAAATCCAATGTTTCGATGGTGAGCAGCGATCTCGAATTTACCTACTTTCGTACCTGACCGGCCTTCGGCGGAAGGAGATCGCGAGCCTCACCGTCCGAAGCTTCAATCTGGACGGGAACCCCCCAACACTGACAGTCGAGGCAGCTTGCTCGAAGCATCGCCGTTTGGACGTGCTACCGATTCACCCTGGTTTGGTGGTCCTCGTCCGTGAATGGACCGCAGGGATGAAACCGTCTGATGTCCTCTTCCCAAAGCTTGCAAAGCGTCGGACGTGGCTGATGGTGAAGAAGGATTTGGAGCGTGTTGGCATCCCCTACGAAACCGAGGACGGCATCGCCGACTTCCACGCCGCTGGCCGCCATTCGCACATCACGGGCCTCATGCGGTCGGGAGCCACTCTTCCCGAGGCCCAGAAACTCGCTCGACACACCGATATCAAGCAGACGATGAAATACACTCACATCGGCATCGGCGATCAGGCGAAGGCCGTGGGCAATCTTCCTTTGCTGCAAATGCGCTGCATTCCGGGCGTCGTTGAGAGTCCTGAGGTGTCGCCGGCTGTCACTAACTCTGAGTCGGAAAACGAAACAACCCCCGATAGAATCGAGGGTTGCGTCGTTTCATGTCACCCAGTGGCACCGGGTGACATTATGGAGGCGGCGGGAATTGAACCCGCGTCCCGTGACATTTCCATGGGAGCTTCTACGTACGTAGTCGTTACTTTAAATTTCGCAAGCCTAGCCCCCCAACGACAGGGTGCCAAGCGAACTAGCCAAGTACTTTTTTAGCCCGGAACGTTCTCGACATGATTCAAGGCGATTCGGATTTGGCGACTGACTTTTGGGTCTCTCCGACTAAGACCCGCAGTCAGAACTACCTAATTACTTAGGCAGCTAGTGCGAGATTGCTCTCGGCAAGTAACATTGTGATCAGCTTTTTACGTGGCCAACTGATCAACCACGGCACGCCACTCACACTTCAGGCTATCCGGTCGAACCCATTTCGCCCCCGGTATTCATCTGATTATAGGCGAGCCAGCCATTTGGGGATAGGACAGTCGCTCGGCCTTCCGCCGCACAACCGCCATGCCTGTGCCCTCCCCAACGTCTTGCGGCCGACCATCATCGGATGGCCGGCCGCTCGTTCTAACCAAACCCTTAAACTGCCACTCATGCCTTGACTTCAATCCGTTTGGGTTTGGCTTCTTCGGTTTTCACGACCTCGACTTTCAGCACACCTTCTTTGTATTCGGCGGTGATTTTTTCTTTGTCGACAGTCGTCGGAAGGGGGATGACGCGGCGAAATTCGCCATAGCGCCGTTCGACCCGATGGAAGGTCTTTCCTTTCTCTTCCTTTTCTTCTTTCTTTTCCCCGGTGATCCACAGTTCACCGCCATGCACTTCAACCCGCACATCTTCTGGTTTCACGCCAGGAAGTTCTACGGTGATTTCCATTCCCTTTTCGGTCTCCGCGACATTCGCCCGCGGTGTAAAGAAGTCTTCGCCATTCGTCGGCAGAACATCTTCGCCGAACCAGCGTTCCATCAATGCCGGGAATTCACGTTCCCATGTCGGTAACGTTGGAAACTTCGTTGTCCATGGAATCATTGTACGGAACATAAGGCACCTCCCTTTCTGAACTACAAACCTCAGAGAGGCGAGAGCACCATCTACTCATCTTTAGCGTTCCCAACCTCTCATCTTTTTTACCTCTTGCTTCCATTTCTACTACGCTATTTGAAACGACTTTATTCGAAATTTCACAATCTTATCAATTCAGTTTCTGCCATCGCGTTGGTAAGAGCCGCAACGATGTCCATCGTGCTGATGACACCCACTACATGACCTTTATCGTCTACCACCGGCAAGCGATGAACGTGTTGCGAACACATGACCTTCGCCGCTTGCAATAGCGTGGCGTGCGAGTCGATCGATTGTACGGCGTTCGTCATGAAAGTACCGACCAAATCCTCCGCCTGCCATGCTGGCTTAGCATGATGGGATGCCGTTTCTTCCAGCTTTGTAGCACCATCGCGTCGCAGAAAATCGGTGGCCGAAATAATGCCAACGCAGTATCCCGACTCGTCGACAACCGGTGCCAACGATATTTCGTGCTTGAGCAATATTGTCGCCACGTCCGCCATTCGTTGCCGGGCTGTCACCCAAACTACATTTTTCGACATCGCATCGGCGACCTGAAGAGATACGATTCGGTTCAAAGCGTTTTGCATTTTTTCATTCCATGTTGTCGACCCACGAGAATATCAATGCCCTATAAGGAAATACTGCAAGTCGAATGCCACTGCCAAGAAAATGCTCGAATCCAATCCATTTCCATGACTGCTTGGGAAGTTGTTTCGAACTGCCGTGCTCATGTGCACACCAGAGTCCAAATCCGCATGCATGACCGCCGTTCACTATGAATATGTTTCACGTGCAAAGCGTGGCGACAGCTTGCAGCCTTTCCTTACCCAAAGCCTTGGTTCTTTGGACAGACTAGGAACCCGTCGATATTCCTTGATTCGGTGCGAAAGAAATCGCTACCGCTGTGTTCGCCGTATCTGTTTGAGGACTTCCGGATTGGACTCTTCGAATTCCAATTGCCGCATGCGTTTTCGGAATTCCGGATCGTCTCGCGTCGCCATGATCGACACGGCAGCAAGGCGCACATCCGCATCGTCATCCTGGCTCAACCAAATCAACCATGGGCGCACATCGACCGTTCCAACCAGCGGCAATGACTCCGCGAACTTCTGCCGTACCTGCGGGTCAGGCGACGTCAATTGTTCGGCAAAACGATGATGGAGTTCGGCAAATCCGCGCCGGCGAAATTCCTTAGCGGCCAGCGCCGCCTCAACCACATCCTTTGACTGAAGAAGTTTGATGACTTCCAGCGTCGTGCGGTTGGCCCACTCTTCCGGAGTAGCTGCGTTGGCAAGCGATGACACCGAGTCGGGATCTTCGACGGGTGCTTTCGTGTCCCCGCCTGAATTGCTATCCAGTGACTTGCTCTGCGAAGGATCGAAATTTCTTGGCTCCCCCGCCTTACGCTTGCGATCTCCATCCATGAAATCGGATAGTGGCGGCAACGGCGGTTCGACGGTGGTTGCCGACGACGCGATACCGTTTTTGCCGGCGTTTGCTTGATTTGATCTCCCACGGTCGGTTGCACTGCGACGCACGAACTTTCTCCCCGGAACAACATCGCGTCGCGACGCCTCCCGGAGAATCAAGTCGCAATCGGCAATCAAACGAGACATATCCACGGCTTTTCGATCGGTCGGCCAAGCTAAAATCTTTGCGGCCAAGTCGCTAGCGAGTGGCTTACTCTCGACTAAGAAGTTCGGGACATGCCGCGCCAGCGAACTTGCCAGCTTTGCTACTTTGCGCGACGAATCCTCGGATTTCAACATTCGCCATCGCGTCATCTGTTCGTCGATCACTTGCCAAGCAGGGGCGACGATTCGTTCCTGATCACTCCCCAGTTGCGACACCAAAAAATCAATCTGATCGTCCCCTAGCTCGGCCAGTTTCCGGAGGGTTGGTAATACCTCTGTATCGGGGAGCGTTGATATTGAGTTTCTCCACCGAGCCGCCAAGTAATCTCGCGGGCGAAGACCAGGTATGAATAGCAGTGCTAGCAAGCAGGTCGCGATCAGCCCGATCAAAAAGGGCCTGGCGATCATTTTTCTTAAGGAAGCTTTCATAGCGCGCGGATTTTGCGCCGCAACGCCAATTGCCACAAGACCATTTGCTTCTCAAATGGCGGCCGCCCCGCATGGTAGCTAATGAAATGGCAAATTTGACTGTGCGCCAACCCTTAACCGATCCGAATAAGTCGTGTAACCGGCAAATCTTGCCGGACCGTCACCATCGTGTCGAACGACTACGAGACAAGGGGATGAGCGAAACGTGAACCTAGCTAATTTGAATTTGCGTCGTAGGGCGGAACGTCACGTGGCCAAAAGCTCCTTTCCCGTCGGCATTCGACTCCGCTGGATGATTTTTGGCCTCCTAATGACTGGGATCAGCGGGCAACCAGCCATACTCGTAGCCGGCACTCCTGACTTGCAAAACATCAATCGTGAATCCCATGACTTGGCAGCCAAGTTGATTCCTTTCAACGATCTAACCCAAGTCACGCAGGACCGGTTGTGGAACGTTTGTAACAAGCCAACACTCTACCGCCGACTCCCCGCGCAAACGTTGAACTGCAGCCACGACCTCTATTTGTTCTTCACGCGTAATCCGGAAGTCATTGTCAACATGTGGCAATTGATGGGAGTCACCAGCGTCAATTTGAAGCGCATCGGGCCGTTCACTTTCGATGCCACGGATGGAGCAGGCACCAATTCGAAAGTGGAAATCATTTATGGCAACCGAACCACCCAAGTGATGTTTGGTGAAGGGACCTATGAAGGCCCACTCCTTAAACGAAAAGTAAACGGCCGTTGTGTCATGGTGCTCACCACCAATTATGGGCGCGAAGAAGGGCAGCGTACCGACATCTCTAGCCAATTAGACGTATTCTTGCAACTCGACAATTCCGGCGCGGATTTGCTTGCCAAAACGTTGCAGCCATTGCTTGGCAAAACGGCCGACCATAACTTCGCCGAAACGGCGGGCTTTGTGGCGCGGGTGTCGCAGGCCATCGACCGCAACCCGGGCGGCGTTGAACGGCTGGCATCTCGCTTGAACAATGTTTCCCCCGAAGTGCGCGACCAATTCGTGCGGGTCTCGTTGGCTAGCGCCAAAGCGGCCGCCCAGCGATCGGCATCGACGCTCGACGCCACCGGCGCGGTGGCCACCAGCACCGGCATCTTGCCCCCCACGCGAGTTCCTGCGGATCGAAACGACTCTATCGCTCCCGTCCAGCCAGCCCCGTCTTCTCGTACAACGCCGACGACCCAGCGGCGCTAATTGATTTGGCCTTTTATCACGGGGCCCAGGCAGTCTGTGGCTGGCATTCATGGCGACGCAACTCGTCATTGTTGGACAGGTTGGAAAACCTGTCCTACATATTACTCCTCATCCCCCCTCAATTTCGCCAGCACGCCATAATCCTCTAACGTGCTCGTATCCTGCGACGTCGATTCCTTCCCGGCCGCGATATCCCGCAGCAAACGCCGCATGATTTTTCCGCTCCGAGTTTTCGGCAAGGCATTGGTGAAACGAATGTCGTCCGGTTGAGCCAACGCCCCAATCTCTTTACGAACGTGCTTACGCAATTCTTCCTTCAGACGTTCGTCCGGTTTTCCCGATTTGAGCGTGACAAATACCGCGACCGCTTGCCCCTTCAAGTCGTCTGGGCGGCCGACGGCGGCAGCTTCGGCCACGGCCGGATGACTGACCAGGGCACTCTCGATTTCGATTGTACTCAAACGATGGCCGGACACATTGATCACATCATCAATGCGCCCCATGATCCAATAGTAGCCATCGTCGTCCTGTCGGCAATTATCCCCCGCCAGATACTTGTGCGGAACTTTACTCCAATAAGCCTCCTGGTAGCGGGCATGATCTCCCCAGATGCCGCGTAACATGCCGGGCCAAGGGTGGGACATTACGAGCCAGCCCCCTTGTCCTTTTGCAACCGGCTTGCCGTCTTCGCCGACGATTTCCGGCAAAATGCCGGGGAGCGGCTTGGTGCAACTGCCGGGCTTCGTGGCGATCGCGCCGGGCAAAGGCGACATCATGATCCCCCCCGTTTCTGTTTGCCACCACGTGTCGACAATCGGGCAGCGTTCGCCACCTATTTTGCGGTGATACCACATCCACGCTTCCGGGTTGATCCCCTCCCCTACTGATCCTAACAAGCGGAGACTCGAAAGGTCATGCTTATCGACATGCTCGTCCCCCCATTTGATGAAGGTACGGATCGCGGTCGGAGCGGTATACAGCACATTGACGCGGTATTTTTCAATGATCTCCCAGAATCGATCCTCGGCCGGAAAATTCGGTGCCCCTTCGTACAGCATCACGGTGGCCCCGGCGGCCAACGGCCCGTACGTGATATACGTGTGACCCGTGATCCAACCGCAGTCGGCCGTACACCAAAACACATCGTCTTCGCGATTGTCGAAGACCCATTCAAATGTCTTCTTCGCGAACAAATTATAACCGGCCGTGGTGTGCTGAATTCCTTTCGGCTTACCGGTCGAACCGCTCGTATAAAGAATAAACAGCGGCGTTTCACTATCGAGCGGTTCGGCGGGACATTTTGCCGATGCTTCGCTCATCAGATCATGCCACCAGGAATCGCGCCCGGCGTGCATGTGACATTCGTTCCCCGCGCGACGCAACACCACGCAGTGCTTCACAGTGGTCGATTTGGCCAACGCATCATCCACCACTGTCTTCAACGACAGCAGCTTACCCCGCCGCCAACCGCCATCGGCCGTGATGACAAGCTTGGCCGAAGCGTCGTTATTTCGATCCGCCACGGCATCCGCCGAAAAACCACCGAAGATCACCGAATGGACCGCTCCAATTCGCGCACACGCCAACATGGCGATAGGCAATTCGGGCACCATCGGCATGTAAATCGAAACGACGTCCCCCTTTTTAATTCCCAGATTCTTCAGCACATTGGCGAATTTGCAAACTTCGTAATGCAACTGCTGATAGGTATAAGTCCGCACATCCCCCGGCTCCCCTTCCCAAATGAAGGCCGCCTTATTGCGGCGCGGCCCGTTCAGGTGGATGTCCAGACAGTTGTACGAAACGTTCGTTTGTCCGCCGACAAACCATTGAACATCCGGTTCCTTCCATTCCATTCCCTTTTGGAAAGGCTTGAACCAGTGCAGTTCTTCTTTGGCAAACTTGCTCCAAAACGCGACCGGGTCGGCCTTGGCCTCGGCGTACATTTTTTCGTAAGCCTCGAACGAGCCGATGCGAGCCTGAGCGCAAAATTCGGGAGTCGGAGGAAAAAGACGCGATTCCTGCATCACAGTATCAATCTGCCCACTCGTATTTTCCGCCATGATTTCACCAACCTCCCAAAAACGAAACAAATAACTCTTAGAGGCTATCCGGAAAGGAACTGCTTGCACAATTAGTAGGGTGGGCACTGCCCACCAAATGCTACCGATTGTGGTGGGCAGTGCCCACCCTACGGTTTCCGGATAGCCACTTACCAGTCAATTCCAAACGAACGGACGATTCTAGGTGCGAAAAAAAGGGGTGTCAACGAACGCCAAGGCCACCCACATGGGACAGTTTCCAACCAGCCCGTAGATATTGTCGCTCAATCTCCAATTGTACGTTTTAGCCTAATTCCGCGCTCCGGGCGACCGACACATCTTCGTGCACTAGTCTGGCCATTTTCCGAAAATCAAGGCGTTTTTGGTGTTTTCCTATTCCTAGGAGGGACCTCGTGACCTATCTGACCGCCCTAGTTACCCCTCCGATGAAGACATCCCCGATAGCTGAAGACGGCAACTCGGTACTCCATCCAAAGAAGTTTTTTTCGGAACTCCTAGACGCACCTTCCTCCCTGTTTCTACAATGGTTTTTTAGCAAGTAAGACCTTTCGAACGGATTCTCATCCGTTGATCGAACGATGGGGAGTTATGGTATGAACCGGAATACTCGGCAACTTCTTCTCGTTTTGGGACTAATCACGTCGGTGCTAACGGACGTCGCATTGCTCGACGCTGCTGAGCCTGCCGATGCCCCCTCGACCGAAGCGGAAACTCGGCAACTCGTCGCAAAACTCGGGAGCGATGATTTCCTCATTCGGGAAAAGGCAGCCGAGGATCTCACGAAGCTGGGCTTTTCCGCTACGGCAGCCCTCGAGCAAGGGGCGAAGCACTCCGACCGCGAGATTCGATATCGCTGCTTAAGGATCTTGCAGGTCATTCGACAATTGGATTTTGAACAGCGGCTTGAAGCGTTCATTCAAAATCCTGATGAAAGCGAACAATCGCAACTGCCCGGTTGGGAACGATTTCGAACACGACTCGGTAATAGCGACGATATCCGTACGCTCTTCGTTCAAATGCAACGCGCCGAACCGCAGTTGCTGAAAGCCATACAAACGAGTGGCAAGGCGGCAGCCGAGGCTTTGGCAACGCGGAGCGTCGGCTTGCAGCAGGCGCAGCAGAGCGGTCTGCACGATCAGCCACTGAGCACCACGGCGACCCTGCTTTTTATCAGCGGCGAATCGGATGTGGTGGTTCCCGTCCAGATTTCACAATTGATTAACAACCTTTGTCACCAGCCGAATTTCAGGAACGCGATTACCGGTGGAAATAATCTTGAACTAAAAGACTTGATGCGCAAGATGCTCGGTGGTTGGATTCGGCGTGGTGAGGACTGGGTCGCGTACCAAGGTTTGATGTTAGCCATGCAATATGATATCGAGGATGGTCTAGTTCCGGCTGAAAAGGCGCTCAAGAATCCACAAAGTCAAGCACACATTCGCCAATATGCAATCCTCACGGTTGCCAAAATGGGGAACGATTCACACCGCCCGTTATTGCTCCCCATGCTGGACGACAAAACCGTTTGCACCGCCATCCAAATCAACAAGGTGATGGTCCAATCCCAAGTCCGCGACGTCGCGCTCGCGGCGCTGCTGTACATGAACAAGCAGGACCCCAAGAAATATGGGTTCGACCAATTACAGCCACATCCCCAATACCTCTACACTCCCCAATTCTTGGGATTCGAAAACGACGACAAACGAATCGCCTCCCTCAAGAAATGGAAGGCCTTCGAGGAAGAACAGAAAAAACCGGGGTAATGTCATTTGAAATTTGAGATTTGAAATTTGAAATCTGACATTGGCGTCGCGTTCAAATCCAACGGTGTCGACCACCATTCACTCCCCGCGACACCATTTCTGCCAGACTTGCCTAAAGGTGTCTTCTAACCCGCGCGTGTACAGTTCCGGATTGCCCAAAGGAGATTCGCGAAAGCGGGGGCGAAGGACGTGACGCAATTCGGCCAGTTCAGGTAGGCGATGGCTCCAGCCTATCGCGCATGCCACGTAATCCTCTTTGTCCTTCGTGCTCCATTCCGACAAACCGAGTCGATGCAGAAGGCACGACGTTTGGCGACTGAAAAAACGGTCACCGTAGATCGCCACGAACGGGACTCCCATCCATACCGACTCACAAGCGGTGGTACCCGCATTCGAAGGAAAAGTGTCCAAACAGATGTCGATCTCCGAGTATGTCGCCATGTATCCTTGATAGCCGTGGGACACGCAGGAGGTGTTGCGGATGTCCAATCGGTGCGGCGCTATCCCCTTTTCCTCAAACGACGCTTGGATCGCTTTGGCTGCATCCCCTTCCAAACCTTTGCGAAACAAAAGCAGCTTCGAATTCGGAACGGCGTGCAAGAGTTTCGCCCAGACGGCAAAAACTTGCTCGTTGAGTTTCGCCCGATTGTGGGGCGAACCAAACGTGACATATCCGTTTTTTAGTGCCGGCAATTCGCCCACTTCGGGAGCTCCTTGATCAGGAACAAAACAGGCCGACCCCACCGGCAAGCGAAGCAGTTTTTCGGTGTCCAAGGAAAGTTCTGTCGATGGATTTAGCCACTCGTCCGTAATGCGGTAATCCATGGTGGCCAGCCCGGTGGTTGTCGGATAGCCAATCCAGGTGATCTGAATCGGTGCCGGTTTGAAGCCAAAAACCTTCATTCGATTCATCGCCGTATGCCCCGACAAATCGATCAGAATGTCGATTTGATCATTGCGAATCATCGCGACAACCGCCTCATCGTCGAGTTGATGGATCGTCCGCCAATTCGGAACATGACTCTGCAAACGTGCCGTCGTGACATCGGGAGCCATTACATTGGCATAACAAAAAATCTCGAATTGTTCCTGGTCGTGTCGGGCCAAGATCGGTTCGATGAACCGGGCCACGGCGTGCGTTCGAAAGTCCGGTGATAGATAGCCAATGCGGAGTCGACGCTGGGGATCGTGTAAATTCGCGTGCGGCGGAATTTCGGCGGCTGTCTTTCCGTACAAGTGGCCCCATAAGCGATGTTCGGCCACTATTTCTATGGGCGACAAAGTCGCATCGTAGATCATGCAGAGCAACAAATTACTGTGCGTTGTCGCTTCCGGTTCCAGTTCGAGCGACTTGCGGTAAGCGTCCTGCGCTTCGTCTAACCGCCCCATGTCTTTGAGTACCGAGCCAATATTATTCCAAATTTTTCCGTTTTGAGGACTCAATTCCAGCGAACGACGGTCGCAGGCAAGCGCCTCGTCCAAGCGGCCAAGACTCAACAACGCACAGGCGTGGTTCGTCCAAATTTTGAAAGAGCCCGGCGCTAATTCGACGGCACGCTGATGATATTGAAGCGATTCCTCAAAACGTCCAAGCCGAGTTAGGACCACACCGAGATTGGCGAAGGCATTCGAATCGTTCGGATCAATCTCGATCGCGCGACGATAACACCGCTCGGCCTCCACAAACTCGCCTGTATATTCCTTGGCGATTCCCAACGTATTGAAAGTAATGTTGTTCTTGCCGTTCAAGGCGACGGAACGTTCGAGGAACGGCTTGGCTTCTTCGCTTCGGCCCTGTTCGACCAACACGAGCCCAAGATTACACAACGTATCCGCATTCTGTGGCGCAAGGTGATTCGCACGACGGAACGCCAATTCGGACTCCGCCAGCTTCCCTACCCCCCTTAGTACAAGGCCCAAGTTGGCCATGAAATGGGCGTTCGAATCATCAATCGAGACCGCCTTTTGTACACATTCGAGCGCCTTCGCATTGTCGCCGTCTTCAAAGGCCAGCATCCCCAGCATGTGCCAGGCATTGGCGAAATTCGGATTCCGCTCCACAAGATCCGTATACGCCGAACGAGCGGCGGAACGTTGTCCGCTCACGTGTGACTTAACGGCGCGATCAAACGTTTTTTGAAGACGGGACATCAAGGGCTCCTGACAACATGGACCGGGTGGCTGGGGCTGAGTACTCGAAGCCCCGGCTCATCGCCTTTCGAATCAAAACCGTACCGTGGCGTCGAGTACTCCGCCACAGCCACCACCTAACGTGGGACACGCCAAGAACCTGTCCTACTCGATAAGAATCGACCGTTATTCCCAGTCTTCGCCACACAATCAGCGTAGAGACGCTGCTAGCAACACGGAGACGCTATCCACTATTTTTGCCCAAACTTCGCCATTACCCAATTCGCGGCGGTTGGGAAGAGTCTGTCGAACCAGACAAGAAGTTTTCCGCCGACCGATAGGATGATTTCATTCCGCCCTTGTTCGATTGCGCGAACCGTTTTCTTGGCAACCATTGCGGGTGACATCGCCTTGGTAACGGGGGCGTTGGGCTTTTCCTGGCTATCAACAACGTTGTCAAAGAATTCGCTCGTCGTTGTGCTGGGGCTCACGAGCAAGACATCAATCCCATCACGTACCAGTTCGCAACGCAGGGCGTCACTAAAACCGTGTAATGCAAATTTGCTGGCGCAGTATTCACTCTTCAACGGAACAGCAAAATGGCCGAGCACCGAACCAACATTGACAACGATGGGTCGTTGCCCCGCTCGCATCAATGGCAACAGCAGGCGGGTCAGTTCGACAGGCGCAAAGAAATTCACTTCCATCAACCGCCGCAGACGGGCCTCGTCCGCCTGATCAAAACGACCAAACGCCCCGATCCCCGCATTATTGACGAGCACATCCAATGACCCAAAACGCTCGCGAACAACATCGACCAGCTGCGCGCGAAAGCCGGGATCGGCTATGTCCCCGGCGACGAACGTTGCTTCCCCTGACAAAGCGCCGATTTCATCCACCAATTCTTGTAGCCGTTCTGTCCTTCGCGCCGTAACAAGCAGCCGCGCCCCTTGCCGAGCGAGTTCCAAAGCAATTGCCCGGCCGATGCCGCTGGACGCTCCCGTCACAAGCGTACGTGCACCGGCGAGAGAGCGTCGCGCCATGGACTACGCCACATCTTCAATCGACGTGTCGTCCGCCGAAACGTCGATGATCGGGATGACGCGGACCGTCTCTTTTTCGTTCGTCGTCTTCGCGACGGATGCCGGCAAATCACCGTCATCCAAATCGCCCCGCAATGGCTTCACGATTTCTTGCGATCCGTGTTCGCGCACAATCGCCGTCGCATCGTTCGTCACTCGCCCCAGAAAACGTTTGGGAATTCGGCAATGGATCACCACATGATCGTCATCAAATCGCTTGGAAAGGACTTCGCCATGGGCCGACAAATAGGCCATCATGCGACCATTGCCGACATCCGTTTGCACATCGATATCCGCAAAAGAACGGCTAAGCGCATCGCTAACGGCTAGCGCTAGTTTTTCAAACCCGTCCCCCGTTTTCGCACTCACGGCAACGGCGTTTGGATAGCGGTTAAGCAATCCCTCTAAGTTGGCCGCCGCTGCGGGGCTATCGATCTTGTTCAACACCAGTAAGGCGTCTTTAGCTTGAATTCCAAGTTCTTCCAACACTTCATATACGGCAGCAATTTGCTGGAAAACGTCGGAACTACTTGCGTCAGCCACATGCAGCAGCAAATCGGCTTGACGCGATTCTTCGAGCGTCGCTTTGAAGCTGGCGATTAAACTGTGCGGCAAATCGCGAATGAATCCCACTGTGTCGCTCAGCAACACCGGACCCCAATTCGGCAACTGCCAACGCCGCGTGCGGGTATCGAGTGTCGCAAACAATTTGTTGGCGGCCAACACGCCCGCATCGGTCAACGCATTCATCAACGTGCTCTTGCCAGCATTTGTATAACCGACAATCGACACGGTCATGTGATCGGAACGAGCCGCCACTTGCCGTTCCTTCCGGCGTTCGATGCCCCGTAATTCTTCGCGCAATTCGAAAATTCTTTTTTCGGCCAAGCGGCGGTCGGTTTCCAATTGCTTTTCACCAGGGCCGCGCATGCCGACGCCCATTTTAATACGGGATAGGTGAGACCACATCCGCTTCAACCGCGGCAGCGAGTATTCCATTTGCGCCAACTCGACCGCCAACCGCGATTCGTAGGTGCGCGCGTTCGACGCAAAGATATCGAGAATCAGTTCGGTGCGATCAAGCACCTTGACTCCCAATGTCTTTTCCAAATTGCGGATTTGGCTGGGTGAAAGATTGTTGTCGAAGATGACGACATCCGCGTCGTGGGCTTCCACTAGCCGCTTGAGTTCCTCGACTTTGCCTGACCCCAAATAGGTGGTGATATCCGGTTTGTCCCGGCGTTGGGTCATGCCACTCACCACTCGCGTGCCGGCCGTGGAGGCCAGCCCTTCCAATTCGCTGAGCGGATCCCCGTCGGCGTTGTCCTCCGGCAAGAGAATCCGAACCAGAACAGATTGTTCACTGGCGACGCTTTGGCTGCGATCTCGTTCAAGCACGTGCGGTGGTCCCTCCGTTAATTCTAGTGTACTTCGTTTCCCGGCCGTTTCCAGGAAAACGCTAAGTGTATATCGGCGATACGGTTAACGACAAGCATTTTGCTCAAAGGTTCACGGGTGGAGAAGGGGCGGAAGTGCTTTTCGCCAGGCTTCCAGTAACGGCCGCTGCAGCGCCACATCGTCGTCACGGTTCGCCAAAAGGAGTTGTTTTTGTTCGTCCGTAGCGGCCTGAATAAGATCGCGATCAGTAAGGGCCTCGGTGGTATTACCACGTTGCGAGGCCACAACGTCGGCCCAATAGTAGTTGCGATCCCCGGTAGCCAGCCGCGAAAAGACGCGACAATCGAGCCACGCCAAGCATTCATCCAAAAGAGGGCTACTCGTTTCGCGACAAGAAAACGGCAGCGATGTGAATTTATCTCGCTCGCGTCCCGATCCGATCGCAAAATTCCAGGCCACATCGACCTGGTCTTTTCGCAACAGATGTAACGCGAATGCATGGCTACCATCAATAAGTTCCGCGGTAAAATGATTGGGAGCGATTCCAATCAACACGACCGGATGCTCGCGATCAATCGAAGCTGGCGACACCCAAGTCGCCACCAATCCCCCCCGCTGGCCATCATGAGCCGCAGTCACAATCCACGTCTCCCGGCACAGCAAGCGAAAAATACCGTCCACTTGGTTTACGTCAATTCGACTCGATGTGTTCATTGTTTGACGCTTGCTGCCCCTTTATACTGCCAAGATCGTTGCTGATAAAAGCTGAATCGCAACCAACATACACCATGTTCAACCAGGAGACATACCATGCACGACCGCCGTCGCTTTTTGCAGATTTCCGCCGGAGCTCTGGCTACTTCCGCGATTTCCCTGACTCGCAACCGCACCTGGGGGGCAGACGAAAAGAAGCCACTGTTTGACATTTCGCTCGCCGAATGGTCGCTGCACAAAACTATTTTTGGCAAAAAGCTCGACCATTTGGATTTCGCCAAAACAGCCAAGGAAGACTACGGCATTCATGCTGTGGAGTACGTCAATCAGTTTTTCAAAGACAAGGCGAAGGATCAAACATACTTGGGCGAAATGAAGAAACGCTGCGAAGACCTCGGTGTCAAAAGCGTCCTCATCATGGTCGATGGCGAAGGGGCTCTGGGGGATGCTGACGAAGCAAAGCGAACGAAGGCGGTCGAGAATCACTACAAATGGGTAGAAGCGGCCAAATTCCTCGGCTGCCATTCGATCCGAGTGAACGTCCCGTCGAGTGGCACTTTTGACGAACAAATGGAACGCGCGGCCGATGGTCTGCGCCGGCTCAGCCAATTTGCCGCCCAGCACGGTTTGAACGTGATCGTCGAAAACCACGGCGGCTTGTCGTCGAACGGTAAATGGCTGGCGAGTACCATTCAAAAAGCCGGACTCCCCAACTGCGGCACGCTCCCGGATTTCGGAAACTTCGGTAGTTACGACCGTTATTTGGGTGTCACCGAAACGATGCCCTTTGCCAAAGCAGTCAGCGCTAAGAGCAAGAACTTCGACGCCGAAGGAAACGAAGTCGATACCGACTATTTCAAAATGATGAAAATCGTCCTCGACGCCGGCTACCACGGCTACGTCGGCATCGAATACGAAGGGACCAAACTGAGCGAACCCGAAGGCATTCGCGCAACGAAAAAGTTGTTGGAACGAGTGAGAGAGAAACTGAGTTAAGCAAAAAGTCGCACATTGTCGGCTTTCGCGCGTTGTGGCCGGTCTCCTGACCGAGCCACTGTCGCCGACCGTAGGTCTCCAAACGATCGCCGTGATTTGCGTTTCAAGGATAGAGACCTTCGGTCGCAGAGTTGTGCGGGGTCAGGAGACTACTGCTGTAAACCTCTTTGCTTGGTTCGTTTTGCAAGGTTAGTGCGTTTTTTCTTGGGCGGCGGTCCATGCAGGATGCGATAAACCGAGTTGTGGGAGCGAGAACGTTTTTTGAGCGTGACGCGATGGAGCGGTTGGGAAGGGGCGGCCAGCCATGTGCTGCTCCAGACCTGGCCCAGGCGATCTTCCAACAAGGCCTGGGTGTCCGGCAAGGTCGGTGGTTCGGCGAAATATTCTTCGGTGGTTTGCGCGGGGATAAATTCGTTCCAGGCGATCAGTTGTCGTATCACGTCGCGGAAGAGCATCTCCGAGGAAACTTCCGAAGGCTCGCGGTTTTGGGTTTTGGCGATGTATCCGCGAATGACTTGGATCGTATTGTAGAGCACCATACAAAACGCAAACTGAAAGATGCAAGCCGAGGGAGTTCCGCCGATCAAATGCGAAAGCCCGAACACTTCGGTGACTTTTTGAAACAGGCGTTCAATTTCCCAACGCTCACGGTAAACCCACAACAGGTCGATCGCCGGATAGCGGTCCGCATCCAAGAGATCGGTGAACAAGACGACCGATTTGCCCGTTGCCAGCAGCAATTCGATCCGCCGCACTCGGCGACGGCGGGCATCCTTTTCACTGCCGATCCATCCCCAAGTCTCGATATATTTCTCCCCGGTGGCCAACGCGCCCGAGCGGGATTTTTCCGCGGCATCGGCGTGGAATTTCAGCTTGGGATGCTGGCGAAACAGAAAATGATCTCCCTCCGCCGCCGTGAAATGCCGTGGTTGTTCCAAATCGCAGAAACCGCAGTCACTGACGCTCAAACGGGGTCCCGGCAGCTCTTGAGCAACTTGCGGCGCAAGTTCTTTGACGTACTTGACGTCGTTGGCGTCTCCGTCCTCGTCCGCCCGCATGGCCACCGCCAAGCCGGTGGCCCAGTCGATCGCCACCAGGGCACGGCCGCCCAGCATTCCTCCCGGCAGGCCCCGCAACGGCTTCAGTCGCTTCGCGACTTTCTTGATCGCTTTTCCATCATAAATCACGATGCGGAACGCGCTCAGCGATGTGGGATTCTTCCACTCGGCCCACGACGGGAACGTCTCGCGCAAGGCGTGCGTGACCACGCGCAGAAACGCCTCACTCAACGCGCGCGGAATGTTTCCGAGTTTCTTGTAGGCGGCCTGCACCGACGCGACCAACACACCCTTTTCGATACCTTTCCTAAAGCTCTCGCGACCGCTGTTGTAATTCAGCAACGCGTCGGCCACCAATCGTACCATCACTGGAAACGAAATGACCGATTCATAACAGCGACCACGATGCTCTTCCCAAATCGCTTGCAGACGCTGATAGCTGAACACATAGGCCCACAACGTCATCAAAGACTCCGCCAACGGCAATCGCTTCATTGCTTCCTTGCAAAATGCATCCATGGTCCACTCCTTGACCAAAAACCATTCCTCCCTCTTCCTAATTATTCATTGCATAAGGATTTAAGCAATGTCAAGATGTTTAAAGCAGTAGTCAGGAGACCCGCGCACAACATGCACTCAGTACTCCGTAATCGGTACCCCGTACTCCGTTTTCCAATACCCGCCGCGAGCGTGATCAAACATTGCTTCTGCTCCGTGGCGGGATTCATCGAACTTGCCGTCGCGAAAAACTTCGTGGCCCATAACCCATGTCCGGACGGGCCAGCCGGTAAGGCTTGTACCATGCCAGGGGCTCCAGCGAGACTTTGTTTCTTGCTCTTCGTTGCGAATCGTCGCTGTCTTGTTTAGGTCAACCAAAACCAAGTCGGCATCGTAACCAACTTCGATGCGACCCTTCCCCACGATGTCCCAAACGCGGGCCGGCGCGTCACACATCCAGTGGACAACTTGGTCGAGCGTGCAGCGACCCAGATGCACTTGATTCAGCATCAATGCCAAGGAGTTTTCCACCGCTGGTAATCCCGATGGCGACTGTGGGTACGGCTGCCGCTTTTCTTCCAGCGTGTGCGGCGCGTGATCGGTCGCAATCACTTGGATGCGGTCGTCCAACAACGCCTGCCACAATTTTTGGTTATCGTCCTTCGTTTTGATCGAAGGATTCATCTGCACGAGCGTCCCGAGCCGCGCGTAATCGTCGATGTTGAAAAACAAATGATGCGGGCAAACTTCGGCCGTAATCAGTCCCCGTGGATCCGCGAACAATTCCAATTCGCCCGCCGTCGAAACGTGCAGAACATGAAACCGATGATGGTGCCGAAAGGCCAGTTCGAGCGCCCTTTTGGTCGCGATGTAGGCCGCCTGATGGTCACGAATTTGTGAATGCACGGCAACGTCGGTGTGGCCTTTCAACCGCGCGGTGTTCGCTTTCACGGTGGATTCGTCTTCGCAATGTGCAGTAAGTGGTAATGTGGTTTCCGCGAAGATTTTTTCCAGGTCGTCTTGGTTATCAACGAGCAGATCGCCGGTGCTCGAACCGATAAAAATCTTGATGCCCGGCGTTCGCGTCGCGCGTTTCAAGTCGACGAGGTTATGCGGTGTCGCGCCGATATAAAAACCGTAATTCACAAGACTTTTTCCCGACGCGAGCGCCAGCTTTTCGTCCAGCAGTTGGCACGTTGTCGTGTTGGGTTTCGTGTTTGGCATCTCCAGAAAAGTGGTGACCCCACCTTTGGCACATGCGCGGCTCGCCGTGTACAAGTCTTCTTTATGCGTTAGGCCCGGTTCTCGAAAGTGAACTTGATCGTCGATGACGCCGGGAAGCAAGTGCAAACCCTCCGCTTTCACGACAACGTCGACCGCGGTATGCGGCGCGGGGTCGATCGCGGCAATCTTGTCGTTTTCAACGATGATTGAAGTCCGCATCGTCCCGGTCGGCAACACGACCTGAGCATTTTGAATCAACGTCTTCATGATGGAGAGTAATCCTTCCGCATTTTTACTCGCGGTGACGAAACCCGCCGTTAATCGCTACCGTTTGTCCCGTAATAAAGCTCGCCGCAGGTGACGCCAAGAAACGAGCCATATGCGCCACGTCTTCCGGCAACCCCCATCGTCGCAACAGCGATTCGCTCGTCGCCCGTTCTTGCCAATAGTCCGATGCCGTTTCCCCCCATGCTGTTCGGATCCATCCAGGCGCTAAGCAGTTCACCCGCACCCGTGGCGCGAGCGACCGCGCTAGGCTCTTCGTGAACGCCATGATCGAACCTTTAATGGCGGCAAACATCTCGCCACTATCGCCCGCCATTCCTTGTTCCACCTGGTCCCAGCCGACGTTCAGAATAACGGCGTTCCCATCCGTCGCGCCGAGTTCCATCATCCGCAGACCCACGGCACGCGAAAGCCGAATCGACGAAACAACGTCCACTCGCCACAGGTGTTCTAATTTTTGTTCGAACGACCAATTCTGAGCATCTCCCGTCAAGACATCGGCACCGGCGTTATTTACCCAAATATCGACTCGCCCTTTCCAATCGAAGGCTTCTTTGACAAACCAATCTTGTTCGGCTTCGGTGGCCAAATCCGCCATCAAGACACTGGATTCGCGCCCCGTGCGACGCACACTGGCGGCAACTTCTTCGGCCCCGGGCTGATTCGTCTTCGCATGAATCAAAACATGCGCGCCCGCCGCGGCGAACTCCAACGCCATCGCCCGTCCGACACCGCTCGAAGAACCGGTGACGACCGCAACCTGGTTTTCCAGTTTAAAAGAATGGCTCATGGTTGGACCTATACGACCAATTTGGACTTATAGGACCTATTCTGGCCTTCCAGAGCCTTGTCCGTCCAGTCGGTACTAGACGGTTGCTTCCGCCACGCCCTGCATTCGGCTTTCCGCGAGGGTCGTATCGCAGTCCAGCGTTAGCGTAACGCTCCAACGGCCGTCTTTATCACCGCGCACGAACCAATGGGGATGCACGACCAGCGATTGATGCACCAGCTCGAATCCTCCCTCGGATTGGCTAACGCTTTCCACGGGAAACGTCCAGAAATTGGTCGACCGATTGGCGTTGAAGCGAACGTCGATCCCCAGCCATTGATCGACGGCCGCCAAATCGCGGACATCGCGCAAATCGAGTTTCGTGCCTAACTGGCCAAGCCATGCATGTTCGCCGCGATAGAAATAGCGGTCCTCCAAACCGGTCGGCATTCCCGCCAGATTGAATTCCACGCCAAAGTGCAGTTCACGATGCGCTGGCAAACCTTCCAACAAGTACGTGAACTCCAGCCGGCTACTTCCCGCGTCGGCGGTTATCGCTTTCGTGATTTTCACTGCATCCCCCGACACATTCCCTTGACGA
>Ga0206937_10020_pt1 | contig 58878 bp, 66 predicted proteins | sample Alteio_BWOrgHeat_11_FD_152923 | JGI IMG/M metagenome (GOLD analysis project Ga0206937, IMG submission 152923) | Enriched cells from forest soil in Barre Woods Harvard Forest LTER site, Petersham, Massachusetts, United States -... | ecosystem: Environmental > Terrestrial > Soil > Temperate forest >... | reverse complement strand
CCAGTATTACCTGGTTATCCATTTGCTGATACCGGATATTTCGGCTGTGCCGATGATGCTGATGGTGTTTATCCTGTTTTTTGTACAATCGGCGCTGCCCTCGCTTGACCTGCTCGATATAGGCGTACGCAATGGCACCGCGGCCTATCTTTTTAGCTATATTACCGGGCAGCAACTGGCTGTAATGGCGGCAGTTTCATCAATTTGGCTCATTAATTTAATAATTCCTGCTATTTTAGGCTCGGTTTTCGTATTTAATCTGAAATTCTTTGACCGTAATTCATAGCATCATCACCCTGCTGCTCACCGGCCTTTATGTGCTGGTAATGCTCTACCTCATCACCGGGTGGGCGAGGTTAAAACACCCGCCAGTTAAGTCAAACAACTTCAAAACCAAGGTTACCATACTGATCGCCGCTCGCGATGAAGAAGAAAAAATAGCCCTTACCATCAACGATCTCCTGGCGCAGGATTACCCCAAACAGCTCACCGAGATCATCATCGTTGACGACCATTCAACCGACCGTACCGCGGAGATCATTTCAAGCTATGCCTCGCAGGGCGTAAGGCTATTGCAGCTGCAGGAAGACCAGCCGCTCAATTCATATAAAAAGAAAGCTATAGCAACAGCCATCGGTTTATCCACAGGCGATTTTATGGTAGCTACCGATGCCGATTGCCGTATGGGCCCGGAATGGCTTTCGTCCATCATCAGCTATTACGAAAGCGGCGATTTTGTGATGATCTCATCGCCGGTAACCTATTTTGAAGAGCGCTCGCTTTTTGAGTGGTTGCAAACACTCGAGTTTTCTTACCTGGTTGCGGTTGGCGCATCATATATCGGCAATAATTATGCATCAACCTGTAATGGTGCAAACTTCGCTTACCGTAAGGATGTGTTTTACGAGGTGGGTGGTTTTAAGGGAATTGATGACCTGGCCTCGGGCGATGATGAATTATTGTTGCAAAAGGTAGCGCAGAAATACCAGCACCGGATAGGCTTCCTAAAATCGCGAGATGCCATTGTTTATACGCATGCCAAGCATACGCTGAAGGAATTTTTGAACCAGCGCCGCAGATGGGCCTCAAAATCAACCAAATACAAAGACAAGAAAATTGTTGGGCTTGCCGTGGGCATATGGCTGTTTAATGTTTTGTTACTCATTAATGGTTTTTTAAGCTTTTTAGGGATACATTTTTTTGAAGTGTTCCTTTTACAGTTTATTATTAAATTTATATTTGAAACAGCATTCCTGCTACCTGTGAATATTTTCTTTAAACGGGCATGGCTGGTAGGGCTGCTTATTATATTATCGCCGGTCCATATTTTATATATGTTTTATGTGGGCATAGTCGGCAATACACGCAAATATGTGTGGAAGGGAAGAACAGTTAGGTAAATTATTTGTTACGGTAACAAAACATAGGCCAATAAACCCAAACCACAGGGTACAAACCCGAACGTGACTCTTTTTATAGTAGATAATTGTTTTATTTTAGGGCAACCTTAGTAAATTAACTATACAATGGCTAATAGCTCCGGCGAAGATGAACTGATACGCTTATTGCTGAAGCGGCAATCGGAATTAAATTCATTGCTGGAGATCACTCGCGCTATTAACAAGAATACCACCACATCGGTACTGATACAAATGTTGGAGGTTATTTTACAGAATTACCTGCAGATAGGCCGTTTCAGGTTTTTGATAGAAGAGGAAGAAAACTTCATTTGTATCTCCAAATATGGCGGCAGTTTCGAGAATGTGAGTACACTTCATCGCGCCTGCCAAACGCTAAGTAAATTTAAAGCTGTTACCGCACTAACCAACCAGGGGAACCCTGTGTTAGGCAATTATGATTACTTCATACCTTTTTATCACAAAAGTAAACCCATTGCCTTTGCGCTGATAGGTGAGTTTAGCAGCAGCAGCGAAATGCTGAACAACGACCTCAACTTTATCCAAACGCTTATTAACGTGGTATTGGTAGCGCTGGAGAACAAGAGGCTGTTCCGCGAACGGCTGCAATCGGAACGTTTTCAGCGTGAGATGGAGCTTGCCGTAGAGGTGCAGAACATGCTGGTGCCGGTACGTATACACCGCGACGAAAGTGTTGAGATAGATGCCCGCTACCTGCCGCACCAAAATATCGGCGGCGATTATTTCGATTTTATCCGCATTAACGAGCATGAGTTTTTGTGGTGCATTGCCGATGTATCCGGCAAAGGGATAGCAGCGGCGCTGTTGATGGCCAACTTCCAGGCCAGCCTGCATGCCTGGGCAACGGTGGATACCGACCTCACCAATATTATGGAGCACCTGAACAAAGTAGTGCTCAGCATTACCAAAGGCGAGCGTTTCATCACCCTGTTCCTGGCTAAATACAACGAAAAGACCCGCATGCTCAACTATATTAACGCAGGGCATAATCCGGCATTGTTATATTCAAAAGGTGAGGCGATACACCTGAAACTGGGTACCACCATGATAGGCGTTTTTGAAGAATTGCCGTTTTTAAATGAGGGGGAGATAGACATCGACCCGGGCAGCCTGATATTTAATTATACCGATGGCCTTATCGATTATGATTCAGTCGGCCCCAAAACCTGGAATGAGGATAAGCTGCTGAAATTCGTGCTCCAAAACGGTGAGCTCTCACCGGATGCCTTTAACCAGGCGCTGCTTGATCATGTGAATGGTATTATGAAAGGTAAAGCCATTGATGATATTACGCTATTGACGTTGAGGATATTCTGATACACCTGTCCGTCATTACAATGACGCGGTTAGGGTATGGTTCAGACAGTTTTTTATCCCCATTTTTTCAACATTCCATTTTTCGCATTAAGCAAATACTGATATTTGAAGAATAATTTAAACTGAATGTTATTAGCGCGGTACCAGTATGAGTTGATTGAGGCGGGATGTGATGAAGCCGGACGGGGCTGCCTGGCAGGCCCGGTATTTGCAGCTGCGGTAATTCTTCCGCCAAAATTCAAGCACAAATTACTCAACGACTCCAAGCAGTTGCCCGAGGATGTGCGCTATAAACTGCGCAAGGAAATACAGAAAAAGGCGCTGGCTTATGCCGTGGCATCATGTGATAACCACGAGATCGACAAGATCAATATCCTGAATGCATCCTTCCTGGCCATGCACCGCGCGCTGGATATGCTGCACATTAAGCCGGAATTCCTGATCATTGACGGCAATCGCTTTAATAAATATGGCGAAACGCCGCACCAATGTATTGTTGAGGGCGATGGCAAATATTTTAGCATAGCAGCAGCATCCATACTGGCCAAAACCTACCGCGACGATTACATGAAACGCATAGCCACCGAACATCCTGAGTACGACTGGCACAGCAATAAAGGCTATCCAACCATCAAACATCGCAAAACGGTAATGGAGATCGGCTTCACACCTTACCACCGCCGTACCTTCCAGGTAACCGATCCTCAGCTAACAATTTTCTAAAATGCTTTGATATAGGCTTTAGGGATGGTATTTTTGTTACAAACCAATTTCTATTTTGAAGATACTCTTACTGGCTTCTCGTGTGCCGTTTCCGCAAACAGGCGGTTACCAGATAGTGGTTTACAACACTATCAAAGGTTTGGTTAACCTTGGCCATGAAGTTTCAGTCGTGGCGCTGAAAGCCAGGCGGCACCATCATCCCGATCCCGAGGATGACGAGATCCTCAGCAAGATCAATTACCGTGCTTATAATATCGATACCCGTGTTTCAGTGCTGGAAGTAGCAACTAATCTGTTCAGCCGTACCTCGTTCAACATCGATAAATATTTCGACCCCGAATTTGAGCGTTTGCTGATAGCCGAGGTAAAAAAGAATGAATACGATGTTATTCAGTTTGACGGATTGTTTGTTTCGTTATACCTGAACGCCGTGCGCAAATATTCTAAAGCAAAGCTGGTTTATCGTGCGCATAATATCGAGAGCCAGGTTTGGCAGCGATTGGCAGGGCAAAAGACCGATCCTTTTAAAAAATCGTACCTGAAGATGCACGCCCGCCGCATCAAAAGCTATGAGCTTGAAACCATCAATAAGTTTGATGCCATAACGGTATTTACCCAACAGGATAAATCGACCCTGTTGGAATATGGAACCAAAGTACCTGTGGAGATCTTGCCGGTGGGCCTCAACCTGGATAAATATACGCCCGATAATACCCAAACCGAAGTGCCCAGCCTTTTCTTTTTAGGCTCGCTCGACTGGCTGCCAAACCGCGAGGGGATTGAATGGTTCCTTGATAATTTTCATACTGCGCTTACAAACGGCGAACTGCCCGTGCGCTTCTACGTAGCAGGAAACGATATACCCGAACGGTTTGATGATTACGAGGTGATGGGCAAAATATTCATCCAGGGCGAAGTGGATGATGCGCTGGAGTTTGTGAACAGCAAATCCATCATGATCGTGCCGCTGCTCTCAAGCGGGGGTATGCGTGTGAAAATTGTGGAAGGCATGGCGATGGAAAAATGTATCATCTCCACATCGCTGGGGGCAGAGGGGATCAACTATACTGATGGCGATAACATCATCATCGCCAATAACCGCGATGAATTTTATGATGCCATAGCGCATTGCATTGCCGATGAGCAATATTGCCGTACCGTGGGCCTCAATGCACGCCGGCTGATAGAGCAGCAACACGATATGTATGTTGTGACCAACAAACTGGTGGCTTTATACAATAGATTACTGCCTGCAGCATTAATAAATCATTTTGATGAGCCCGGAACAAAGTAAACTGGAACAACTAAAGGCGTTCATGCAGCGTGATAAATTTTCTGATCAGGCATGGAATAATCGTGGACTGAACCCTTCAGATCCCGAAATATCTTCAACGCTAAAACTACTTCTTGATGAGTGCGCTGGTTCACTAATTGAAGCTATTAATACTAACGCAAATGATAAACAGATAAAGACTATACTAAAATCGCATTTGTCAAATATCAATAAACAGGAATATGATACAGAAGAAAAAGAGTTTATCTGCGACTTGTTTAATGAATTGACTCAAATTATAAATATTGATTTTAAGGATAATCTTAATAAATGGCTTTATGGTTCTGCAATAAGCACTTTATTAAAACTTCAGTCTACATTAAATCCCAAAAGAGTATTAGAAACGATCCATCAAACCTGCCCCACTTGCAATGCCGCAATAGATACTTTTATTATGCGAAAAGAGGAAGGCATTCCGGATTATAGCTGGATTATTGTACAATGTGATAATTGCAAAGACTATACCATTATCAGCTATGGGCCGAATATAAAAGAAACTAAATCTGGAAATTATAAGTTGATCGAACAGCTACCAAAAGATCAATTTACGCAAGAGCAGGCAGAAATACGTTTAGAACAAATACGGTATTTTAGAAAATAACCGCATTTGTTACATCTTCAAAACATAAAGCTTCTAATGTTCGCCCGCAGCGGTTGCCCGATTTTTTTTACATTTGCACGGGACAAAATTTATATATGAAAAATACTGCTTTAACTGACATTCACATTAAACTGGGCGCCAAAATGGTGCCGTTCGCAGGGTATAATATGCCCGTACAATACGCTGGTATAAATGCAGAGCATGATACTGTTCGCAAGGCTGTCGGCGTTTTCGATGTAAGCCACATGGGCGAGTTTATATTGAAAGGCGACCACGCTTTAGACCTTATACAAAAAGTAACCAGCAACGACGCCGCTAAGCTTTACGATGGCAAGGTACAATACTCCTGCCTGCCAAATGAGGATGGCGGGATTGTTGACGACCTGCTGGTTTACCGCATAGACGATAAAACTTACATGCTGGTGGTAAACGCCTCGAACATTGAAAAGGACTGGGACTGGATCAGCAAATACAACACTTTTGGCGTGGAAATGAAAAACATTTCCGATAAAACCTCGCTCCTGGCCGTGCAGGGGCCGAAGGCTGCCGAGGCGCTGCAAAGCCTTACCGATATCGACCTGCCATCGATGGAATATTACACCTTTAAAAAAGGGAAATTTGCCGGTTTGGATAACGTGATCGTTTCGGCAACGGGTTATACCGGGGCAGGCGGTTTTGAGATCTATTTTGAGAACGCGCATGCCGAACATATCTGGAATGCCATTTTTGAAGCCGGTAAGCCATTTGGCATACAGCCTATCGGTTTAGGCGCGCGCGATACGCTGCGTTTGGAAATGGGTTTTTGCCTGTATGGAAACGACATTAACGATTTCACCTCGCCGCTGGAAGCCGGACTTGGCTGGGTAACCAAATTCAGCAAGGATTTTGTGAACTCCGATGCGCTGAAACAGCAAAAAGAACAAGGCATCACCCGCAAGCTGGTTGGCTTTGAAATGATAGACCGCGGCATACCGCGCCATGATTATCCGATACTGGATGCTGATGGCAATACCATCGGCAATGTAACCTCGGGTACACAATCGCCATCGTTACAGAAAGCTATCGGTATGGGTTATGTGCATACTGAGCTGGCCAAAGAAGGCGCTGAGATCTACATCGGTATACGCGACAATAAAGTTAAAGCACAAATTGTAAAGCCGCCGTTTTATAAATAGTGGGGAAAGAACGGCCTTTAAATTCCCTCCTTGGGGAGGGAATTTAAAGGCCGTTTCATTCGACACGCTAACATAATCACCTAATGACCAAACTTGACGTTTGCCTGAGCCCGGCATTGATACCGCTTTTCGAGGTTGAAAAATATATTGTCGTGATCATCGATATCTTCAGGGCTACTTCATCTATCTGCTACGGGATAGATAACGGTGCCGAAGCCATTATCCCGGTAGCTGAGGTAGAGGAATGCCTGTCCTACCAGGAGCAATACCCGCATTATCTGCTGGCTGCCGAGCGCAACGGCGAAGTGGTTACAGGGTTTGATTTTGGCAATTCGCCATTTTCCTACACAAAAGAAAAAGTTGCAGGTAAGACAGTGGTATTGACCACCACCAACGGCACACATGCGCTGCACCTGTCGCGGAATGCAAAAAAGGTGGTGATCGGTTCGTTTTTAAACTTAACGGCAATTTGCGACTGGCTAAAAACGCAATATGACGATGTGCTGTTGGTTTGCGCAGGCTGGAAAAATAATTTCAACCTTGAGGATACCATATTTGCAGGCGCTGTGGCCAACCAGCTTATCCCCGCCGGTTTCAGGCCTGATGATGCCGCTATTGCTGCTAATGACCTGTATGAAATAGCCAAAGACGACCTGGATGGCTACCTGAAAAAAACATCGCACAGCGAACGCCTCAAAAAGCTGGGCATTGAAAAGGATATTGCCTTTTGTTTACAGGTGGATATTACGCATGCCATTCCTGTTTTGGAAGGCGAAAAGTTAGTAAAACTTAAATAGTCTATTTAATCACAGAGGGCACTGAGCGTAAAAACGCAGAGAGCGCAGAGATTTTTATATATCTTTTAAAGAGTACAAAAACAAAGGGCGCAGAGAATTTTTATTTCTCCGCGCCCTCTGTGTAAATCTATGTGTCCTCTGTGATTATTTTTTTATTCAACCACGGTAACCTTAAGCATGTTAGTTTTGCCTTGCTTGATGATAGGCATCGATGCGGCATTTACCACCACGTCTCCCGGTTGTATCAGGCTTTCAGCTTTCAAAATTGCGTTTACATCGCTGATAGTTTTGTCTGTACTTTCCAGATGGTCGTAAAAGAAGGCGCGTACGCCCCAAACCAGGCTTAGCGCATTCAGCAATTGCTTGTTTGGCGTGAAGATGAAAGTGCTTGCTTTCGGCCTGTGGCTCGATATTTCAAAGGCTGTATAGCCTGAGCGCGTCATGGAAACAATACCTACCGCATCCGCATGCTCAGCCAGGTAAACTGCCGAACCGCATATCGCGTCGCTAAGGTAGTTTGGCGATGCTTTATCGTTATTTTCCGCTTTTGAGGTGTTGAAAGTATAACCGTTCTCTTCCACATTACGAACGATCTTCGCCATTGTCTCGATAACGATCACCGGGAATTCACCAACTGACGTTTCACCGCTCAGCATGACTGCATCTGCGCCATCCAGTACCGAGTTAGCCACGTCGTTCACCTCGGCGCGGGTTGGGCGCGGGGTGGTGATCATTGACTCCAGCATTTGCGTAGCTACAATTACCGGCTTAGAAGCATCGCGGCATTTACGTGCGATCATCTTTTGCAGTAACGGAACTTGTTCCATCGGCATTTCAACACCTAAATCGCCGCGGGCCACCATTACACCATCGGTAACTTCAATTATCGCGTCGATATTTTCAATAGCCTCGGGTTTTTCTATTTTGGCAATTACACGTGCCGAGCTGCCATGCTGGTTAATAATGTGTTTAAGCTGAACAATATCTTCAGCATTACGCACAAATGAAAGGCCTATCCAATCCACATCGTACTGCAGTACAAATTCCAGGTTCACCATGTCTTCCTCGGTTAAGCTCGGGATAGACACTTTGGTATTTGGCAGGTTTACGCCTTTACGTGAGGTAAGGATACCGCCATGCACAACCTCACATATAACAGTATCTATTTTATTCGTTTCGATAACGCGCATCTGCAGCTTACCATCGTCAAGCAGGATGATCTCGTTCGCCTGCACGTCCTGCGGGAAGGTATCATAAGTGATATAGATCTGGTTATCGTCGCCTATGCACTCGTGAGTAGTAATTTTAATATGGGTGCCATTTACCAGGTGTATGCCCCCGTCCTTCACTAAACCTATCCTGATCTTCGGCCCTTGTAAGTCGGCCAGGATGCCAACGTTGGTTTTATATTGTTCGTTTATTTCGCGGATGGTGTCGATAACTTTTTTGTGATCTTCTGGTCTGCCGTGCGAAAAGTTGAGGCGGCAAACGTTAACTCCAGCCTTTATCATCGCTAAAAGTGTATCCTTTGGCGATGATGCCGGCCCCATGGTGGCAACTATTTTAGTACGGTTGTAAGATAATTTCATACGTATAAGTTAAACTGGTTTGTCCGCTTTATATTATATTTGGTGTATAAGGGACACGTTCAAAATTTTGCGCTAAAATAGAAGATTTTCCCGGGATTTTACTTTTTTCGGATCAATCTTTACCGCCGCAACTATTTCAGGTATCTTGTTCAAGCCCGATAACAGGTTATCCAGGTCCTCATCATCTATATAGTTTTTCACCATTAAAAAATAATCCGTTTTATTCATTTCAGGTATAAGATAGCCTTCAGAGCCCTTATTGGCAATAAAATAAAAGTCGGCGCCGCTGGCTTCCCAGCTATCGGTGTACATCGAAAAATAAACAGGGTCGGTATTTTGGCTCAATTCGACCGAAAGGTCGGTGGTTTTTGTAAAATTAAAGTGCAGGTATTTGTTAATTAAAAAACAAATACGGTAGTCCTTTAGTGATGTTGTGATCGCAATAAGCACAAAATCAAGATCGATCTCAAACTTTAAAATTTTTTTGTTCAAAATCATTACATTTGCTGCGGTAAAATTACTAATTGAAACCTTTGCAAGTAAATTTTTGTTAGGCTAAAAAGTGTAAAAAGTTTTGGGTTTGATATTTACCGGAATTTATTTTTCTTTGCACAGAAATTTTTATTAATCATTAAACTATAAGACTATGTCTGATATCGCTTCAAGAGTAAAGGCTATTATCGTAGAAAAATTAGGTGTTGACGAAAACGAAGTAACACCTGAAGCAAGCTTCACCAATGATCTTGGTGCCGACTCTTTAGACACCGTAGAACTCATCATGGAGTTTGAGAAAGAGTTTAACGTGGCTATCCCTGACGATCAGGCTGAAACTATTGGCACAGTGGGCCAAGCCATTGCTTACCTTGAAAAAAACGTTAAATAACTCCCAATTTTTTTAAATGGAGTTAAAAAGAGTTGTTGTAACCGGGCTTGGGGCACTTACTCCAATTGGCAATAGCGTTTCTGAATATTGGGACGGCTTAATCAATGGAGTGAGTGGCGCTGCCCCTATTACAAGTTTTGATACCACAAAATTCAAAACTAAATTTGCGTGCGAGGTAAAAAACTTCAGTGCTGACGCCTTTTTGGGCCGAAAAGATGCACGCAAGCTCGATCCCTTTGTACATTATGCCCTTTACGCTACCGACGAAGCTATAAAAGATGCCGGACTGGATTTCAGCAAGCTGGATACCAGCCGTATCGGCGTTATATGGGGTTCGGGGATTGGTGGTTTAAAAACTTTCCTGGATGAAGTAACCGGTTTCGCCCGCGGCGACGGTACCCCGCAGATCAACCCTTTCTTTATACCAAAAATGATAGCCGACATAGCGCCGGGCCATATTTCAATTAAATATGGGCTGCGCGGGCCGAACTTTACTACAGTTTCGGCATGTGCTTCATCCAACAATGCGTTGATTGATGCTTTCACTTATATCCGCATGGGCAAGGCGAACATGTTTGTCAGCGGCGGATCGGAAGCCATCATAAACGAAGCTGGTATAGGTGGTTTTAACGCCATGCACGCGCTTTCCACACGTAACGACGACCCGTCGACCGCATCGCGTCCGTTCGATCTTGACCGCGACGGCTTTGTGGCCGGCGAAGGCGCAGGAACCATTATACTGGAAGAACTGGGGCATGCCATAAAGCGTGGTGCAAAAATTTATGCCGAGCTAATAGGTGGCGGCCTGAGCGCCGATGCTTATCACATGACGGCGCCGCACCCTGATGGCCATGGCGCTGCGTTTGCTATGCGCGAGGCTTTATTGGACGCCAATATTGACCCAACAGAAATTGACTACGTGAACGTTCACGGTACTTCAACACCGATAGGCGATCCGCAGGAAATAAAAGCGATCCAGTCTATTTATGGCGATCATGCGTTCAACATTAATATCAGCTCAACCAAATCAATGACCGGCCACTTATTGGGTGCTGCCGGCGCTGTGGAGGCTATAGCGACTATCCTGGCCATTAAAAATGGCATTATCCCGCCAACCATCAATCATTTTACTGATGATCCGGCGTTTGATCCACGGATAAACTTCACCTTTAACCAGGCACAAAAAAGAGATGTACGGGTTGCACAGAGCAATGGTTTCGGCTTCGGCGGTCACAATTCCTCTGTGATATTTAAGAAGTATGAAGATTAAAATTTAGATGCCTATAAGTCGTTTCTACAAACTCTATTTATCTCCTAATAGAAAATACGTCAAAGTCCTAAAGAATTTGCTCGGGTTCGTGCCGGGCAATTTGTCGTTATACAGGTTGGCTTTCCGGCATAAATCTGTAGCCCAAAATGTAAAAAAAGGCGTTAAGAACAGCAACGAACGCCTTGAGTTTTTGGGCGATGCTGTGCTGGGCAGCGTAATTGCCGAAGTGCTTTTTAAGCTATACCCTTACGAAGACGAAGGATTCCTTACCGAGCTTCGCTCCAAGATCGTAAGCCGTGTTAACCTCAATCAACTGGCACGCAAATTAGGTTTTGATAAGCTGATTGAATTCGACAGCAGGGCATTGAACTCATCAAGGCAGGGATCATTGCTTGGCGATGCCTTTGAGGCGCTGATAGGCGCCATTTACCTTGATAAGGGCTACGATTTCACCAAAAAGTTTTTGATAAACAACATTATCAAAACCCATATCGATATCCGCAAGCTGGAGCAAACCGAAACCAATTTCAAAAGCAAGCTTATTGAATGGTGCCAGCGCCACAGCAAGGACATCAGTTTCGACCTTATCAATAACCTCGACGGCGAAAATGTAAAACTCTTTACCGTACAAGCCAGTGTTGATGGCGAAGCCGTAGGCATGGGCAAGGAGTTCAGCAAAAAGAACGCGGAGAAATTGGCTGCGGAGAAGGCTTGTGAGACGCTGGGTATCTGATAAATATGTCATGCTGAACTTGTTTCAGCACCTCACAGGCAGGTGTTTGCCATGCATGCAACCCGCCTATATGTGAGATCCCGAAACAAGTTCGGGATGACGGTATATTAATTACCAATATCCAATTGCGGCGCAACATCATCCTTATGCTTATTAAAATAAACCAGGTATCTTTTGATGTGATTGATGAGATCGTAGTCGTTCCACTGCTTCATGTCCTCGTATGAAGGGCGGTATTGCTGCATAAATTTTGTTACATCGTCGTCCGATAGCGCCGTAACACGTTTTACCAATTGCCGGGTATAGCGACGGTCTATCTCGGCCCCTTCGGCTTCGTCTTTGGTGAATTTGATAAAGTGCCGTTCATTAATGGCATCTCTGCCAAATAATTCATGCAAAGCCGTAAGCGGCGAATTGATAGCCGCCCAGGCTGATGGCTTTCCATCAAAATACAGGCCCTTGCTGCGGTAGGTATTTACCACATCGGCCATTTCCTGCTTGTCGCTTTTTTCTTTTATGGTTACTTCCGCCAGTTGTTTACCTGGCGTGAGGTAGACCAGCAGATCCCCGGCACCGGCTACGACTGTTTTTTGCGGCATGAAGCCGGCTTTATTGATCAGTAAGGTATCGCCTTTGGAAACTTTTATATTGAAACCGCCCAACTCATCGCTCATCATCACCACGTTGCTTTTCTGGTCGGTGATGACTGCCTGTGAAATCCGGTCGGACGTGTTCAGTTTGTACAAAACGCCATTCACCGTAAATTCCTGCTGGGCAGATGCCGAACAAACTACGAAGAACGGGATGAAAAACAAAAATTTACGCAGATCCATTAATACAAAAATAGCAATGATGCAGGCGTCATTACGAAGCCGGCCGGCATTTTAACTTATTTTAACGATAGGGGCGATCAGATATTGCCAAAGCAAGGCTCATAAGCCATTCAATATCAACAAACTAATCTCTAATCCCCAATCTCTAATCTCTAATTACTATCTTTGCGCATGATAAAATCCATGACAGGGTATGGAATTGCCAGTTTTGACGCCGGTTCTGCAAAATATACGGTGGAGATCAAATCCCTGAACAGCAAATTTCTTGAATTAACATTACGTCTTCCCAAAGCTTTTTCGGATAAAGAGTTTCAGTTGCGCAACGAATGCACCAAGCAGATTGAGCGCGGTAAAGTAAATCTTTCCATAAATGTTGAGCAGCAAAGCGGCGCTGTAAAAGCGGCAGGCATCGATACGGACCTGCTTAAAAATTATTTCGATCAGCTAAAGGCTGTGAGCGCAGAACTTGGCGAACCAAGCGGCAACCTGCTGCAACTGGCTTTGGGCTTGCCTGAAGTGGTAAAATACGACGAGGAGACCGTTTCGGAAGAAGAATGGCAGGCGGTAGAGAAAACCTTTAACGAAGCGGTAAAAGCTTTCCAGAAATTCAGGGCAGATGAAGGCAACGTGCTGGAGCAGGATGTGAAATACCGCATCGGCATTATCCTTGAAAATCTGAAACAGGTTGAATTATTTGAGCCGAAACGTGTACCGGTGATCCGCGAACGGCTTAACCAGTTCCTGGCAGATGCTGTTGGCCGGGAAATAATAGACCAAAACCGCCTGGAGCAGGAACTGATCTATTACATTGACAAACTGGATATTACCGAGGAAAAGACAAGGTTAAAAGCCCATTGCGATTACTTCATAGAAACACTGAAAAATGCAGATGCCAATGGTAAAAAGCTTGGCTTTATTACGCAGGAGATCGGTCGCGAGATCAACACCCTCGGCTCAAAAGCCAATGATGCCGACATACAGAAACTGGTGGTGGGCATGAAGGAAGAGCTGGAAAAAATAAAAGAACAATTACTTAACGTACTATAGTCATTAGCTCATTGGTTCATTAGTTCATTTGTTTGGATTAGTAACCATTTCTACCAATGAACAAATGAACCGATAAACTAATGAACCAACAAGAAGGCAAACTCATTATATTTTCAGCGCCATCCGGGGCGGGTAAAACCACCATTGTGCACCACCTGCTCAAAAAGATACCTAACCTGGAGTTTTCTATATCAGCTACTACGCGTCAACCGCGAGGCGATGAAAGAGACCAGAAAGATTATTACTTCATCAGCAAGGAAGAGTTTCTGCACTATATCGCAAAAAAACATTTTGTCGAGTTTGAGGAGGTGTATTCAGGTACTTTTTATGGCACATTGCGTACGGAGATAGAACGCATATGGGCAAAAGGCAACACAGTAATTTTTGATATAGATGTTGAAGGGGGCCTTCATCTGAAACGCAAATACGGCGAGCAGGCGCTGGCTATCTTTGTACAGCCGCCTTCACTGGAGGTTTTAAAGGAAAGATTGGCCGGCAGAGGTACCGATAGCCCCGAAAAACTGAAGGAACGCTTTGAAAAAGCTGAAAAAGAGTTGAATTACGCGCCACGGTTTGACATTATTTTAAAGAACTACGAACTGTCAGAAGCCTGTGCTGAAGCTGAGAGGCTCGTTAAAGATTTCCTTCGGAAATAGTTTGCAGTTTTCTGTTTGCAGTTTGCTTTTATTATGGGTACATATAAAGACTTATTGTTATATAAAAAAAGCTTTGAACTCGCTATGGAAATATTCAATATTTCAAAGCGCTTTCCTAAAGAAGAAATTTATTCATTGACCGATCAAATTAGAAGATCGTCACGGTCTACTAATATTTGTACCATAGAGGCCTATCGCAAGCGTTTGTATCCTAATCATTTTATTAGTAAATTAACCGATGCTGATATGGAAAACAGCGAAACCCAGGGTTGGCTGGATTTTGCTAAGGAATGTAATTATATTTCAGTTGAAGATTATGGCAAACTGTATGCACTATCCGATGACATAGGCAGGATTATTCAGTATATGATTAATAACCCGACTAAATTTGGTGCAGGTAAATAATTGTTGATAACTAACTGCCAACTGCAAACAACAAACTGCAAACTATGAAAATTGGTCTATTTTTCGGTTCATTTAACCCTATCCATACCGGCCACCTCATCATAGCGAATTACATGGCCAATTACACCGACCTCGATAAAGTTTGGCTGGTCGTATCGCCGCAAAATCCGCTCAAAAAGTATGGCGATCTGATCAATACCTACGACAGGCTGGAGATGGCTAAGCTGGCTACGGATGATTCGCTCAACCTTACTGTAAGCGATGTGGAGCTAAGACTACCTCAGCCTTCTTATACTATTGATACGCTGATCCATTTACAGGAAAGATATCCGCAGCATGAGTTTGCCGTTATTATGGGCTCCGACAACCTGGTAACACTGCATAAGTGGAAAAACTTCAAGCTTATCCTGCGCGACTACAAAATATACGTTTATCCCCGCCCCGGTTATGAAAATGCCGAGTATGCATCACACCCATCCGTAACTATCACCATGACGCCGCTGATGGAGCTTTCGGCAACTTTTATCCGCAAGGCATTGGCCGAGAAAAAAGATGTGCGCTATTTTGTGCCGGATAAAGTGCTGGAGTTTATTGAGAGTAAGAGTTTATACAGTAAATAAAACCCACTAATTGGGTGAATTTCACGAATCATAGGTGAAGTCCATTTAACTATAAATCAATAACTGCGAGACAACTTATTTTTCGAAATTATCTTATTGTCTAACACCTCAAAATAGAGACTCTTTTAGAGATCCTCACTATCCAGCATCATGCCCGTCTGATCAGTAACAATCCCGCTTTTAAAAAAGATGAATAAAACCACTTTTTTGTTTGAAATTTTTATCCACCGATTGTTTAAAAATACCACTATTTTATTCTTAATATCTCTAAGCAAATATTTGTTATTAACAGAACAAAATTTGGCTCATAGCGGAGTAAATTTTAGTTAACTTAAGTTTTCCACAGGGTTAAATCATTGTAAACTACCAAAATAAAACCCTTTGCAGGGATTATAGGAGCATTACCAACACGGTGTTGAAAATTCTGAATTGAATGATGAGCCTCAACACTTTAGATTTGATTAAAAACCCCCTAATTATTTTTTAGCGTTTTTTTATTTTTAACTGACACAGAATGGGCAACAAAACTACAAAAAAGGCAACCGGCCAGAGCGATAAAGGGCTGAAGGTTGAAAGGTACTTCACCAAAGACGGGGTCAATGTATTTGACCTGTTTAAATACGAGAAACGTTCATCGGTGATCCGCAACCCTTCGGGCGATGCGGTGTTCGAAATGAACGATGTGGAAGTACCGGCCTCATGGTCGCAGGTGGCTACTGATATTTTAGCACAGAAGTATTTCCGTAAAGCCATGGTTCCACAACCTGACGGCACAACCGGATCGGAAAAAAGCATTAAACAGGTTGCCCACCGTATGGCTAACTGCTGGAAAGACTGGGGCCAGCGCTACGGTTATTTCGCCACAGTTAAAGATGCAGATGTATTTTACGACGAGATAGTTTACACCATTACCGGTCAGCTTGCCGCTCCAAACTCGCCGCAATGGTTCAATACCGGTTTGCACACTTCATACGGCATTACCGGCAAGCCACAGGGCCATTACTATGTCGACCCGATTACCGAAGTATTAAGCAAATCAACTTCAGCATATGAGCGCCCGCAGCCGCATGCCTGCTTCATCCTTTCTGTTGAGGATGACCTGGTGAACGAAGGCGGTATTATGGACCTTTGGGTTCGTGAGGCACGCATTTTCAAATACGGCTCAGGGGTTGGTACTAACTTCTCAAAGATTCGCGGCGAAAGTGAAAAACTTTCAGGCGGCGGCTATTCTTCAGGACTCATGTCGTTCCTGAAAATTGGCGACCGTGCTGCAGGCGCTATCAAATCGGGCGGTACTACCCGCCGCGCTGCCAAAATGGTATGCCTTGATTTGGACCACCCTGAAATAGAAGGCTTTGTAAACTGGAAGGTTGAAGAAGAAAAGAAAGTAGCTGCATTGATCGCTGCAGGATATTCATCAGATTACGAAGGAGAAGCTTACCGCACTGTATCAGGGCAAAACTCCAACAACTCCGTACGTATCCCTAATGAATTTTTCCACGCCTTAGCGAAAGGCAAGCCATGGGAATTAAAAGGCCGTATGAACGGCAAGGTGATTAAGGAAATATCTTCTCAAAAATTATGGGACGATATCGCTTTTGCAGCCTGGGCCTGTGCAGATCCGGGTGTTCAGTATGACAGTACCATCAACGAATGGCATACCTGCCCTGAAGGCGGTCGTATCAACGCATCCAACCCATGCTCGGAATATATGTTCCTTGATAACACAGCCTGTAACCTGGCTTCTATCAATTTGGCGCATTATTTCGATCCGCAAACACGTGTATTCAACGTAAAGGGATTTGAGCATACCTGCCGCATCTGGACCATGGTACTGGAAATTTCGGTACTGATGGCGCAATTCCCGTCAAAAGAAGTTGCACAATTATCATATGATTACCGCACATTGGGTTTAGGCTACGCCAACTTAGGTTCGGCCCTGATGGTGAACGGCATCCCTTACGACAGCGATAAAGCCCGCGCAATAGGCGGCGCTATCACCGCCATCATGACCGGTACTGCTTATGCTACTTCGGCCGAGATGGCTCGTGAGTTGGGTACGTTCCGCATGTATAACGAAAACAAGGAACATATGCTGCGCGTAATGCGTAATCATCGCTATGCGGCCTATAATTCAACCGAAAACTACGAAGGTTTGGAGATCCTGCCTCCGGGAATCGATCAAAAACAATGCCCTGACTACCTGCTGTCTGCTGCATGCAATGCATGGGACAAAGCGGTTGAAATGGGCGAGCAATACGGCTATCGCAACGCACAAACTACTGTTATAGCGCCAACCGGTACTATCGGTTTGGTAATGGATTGCGATACTACCGGTATCGAGCCGGATTTTGCGCTGGTGAAATTCAAAAAACTTTCGGGCGGCGGCTATTTCAAGATCATCAACCAGGCAGTTCCTGAAGCTTTGAGTAACCTAGGCTATAAAGAGCACGAGGTTACTGCCATTGTTAACTATGCAAAAGGTGCGGCTACTTTAAAAGGCGCTCCGCACATTAATATGGATACGCTGAAAGCAAAAGGCTTTACCCCTGACGAACTGGAAAAACTCGACAAAGGCCTGGTATCTGCTTTCGAGATCAGCTTTGCGTTTAACATCTGGAGCCTGGGCGAAGAATGCATGAAAAAGCTTGGCTTTACCGCAGAGCAATACAACGCGCCAAACTTTAATGTGTTGCGTGCCTTAGGTTTCAGCAACAAACAAATTGCCGAAGCTAACGAATACATCTGCGGCACTATGACCATTGAAGGTGCTCCTTACCTGAAAGAAGGGCACTACCCGATCTTCGACTGCGCCAACAAATGCGGCGCGAAAGGCGAGCGTTATATCCATGCACATGGCCACATCAAAATGATGTCGGCAGCGCAGCCGTTCCTTTCAGGCGCTATATCAAAAACCATCAACCTGCCGAATGAGGCTAAGGTTGAAGAGATAAAAGACTGCTACGAATTGTCGTGGAAATTAGGCTTGAAAGCCAATGCGCTTTACCGTGATGGTTGTAAATTATCGCAGCCGCTTTCAACCAAATCCGATGTTAAGGAAGAAGCCGAAGATAAACTGGAAAGCGTTGAAGAAGTATTAGGCGAAGCAGCTAATGTAAAATTAAGTGACCTCACCGCCGAACAAGTATTAGAAGCTGCAATGGCGATCATCGAAAAATCGCAGGATACAGGCTTTATGCGCCAGCTGTCTCGCGTAATCCAGAAGAAGAGCTTGCCGGCAAAACGCCGCGGTTATACACAGAAAGCCAGTGTTGACGGTCAAACCATTTTCGTACGCACAGGTGAATACGAGGACGGAACTTTGGGCGAGATCTTTGTGGATATGCATAAAGAAGGCGCAACTTTGCGATCGCTGATGAACTGTTTTGCAATAGCTATTTCGGTAGGTTTGCAATACGGTGTGCCGCTGGAAGAATACGTGGAGAAATTCACTTTCACCCGCTTCGAGCCTGCCGGTATGGTAATGGGTCATGCTAATATAAAGAGCGCAACGTCTATCATCGACTACATCTTCAGGATGCTGGGCTATGAGTACCTTGACCGTACCGACCTGGTGCATGTACAAACCGAGCAAAAAGCGATAATCGGCAATCCGCAAATGGAAGATGCTGATTTCAACTCGGATGAAACCAACATTTATTCGCCGGAGCCCGTAAAAGCAGAAAGCACCGGTAATACTAAAAAATTAAGCCTGGCAGTTGACCTGAGCATGGGTGTGCAAAGCGATGCGCCAAGCTGTAATGTGTGCGGGCATACCACCGTTCGTTCGGGCACATGCTATAAATGTTTAAATTGCGGCAATTCAATGGGTTGCAGTTAATAAAAATCTATAATTGAATTCCCCCTTCGTACTCATATCCGGGTACTCAACCACCCGGATATAGTGTTCAGTTATATAAGTTAATTATGTGGGCCCTGCCCCGGTTTTCCGGGGTAGGGCTTTTTGTTGGGATGGAAATTGATAGAGTTATCTTAAATTTGATTATTAATTCAATTACTATGGTACTGATCTTAAAAAAAGGCGCAAATAAAAAGGAGATGGATGCTATTTCCGAGCAACTTAACGTAACTAAAGGGGTAGATACCAAAAGGTATTGCGGTACTATAAAGCTAAAAGAGGATTCTTTAGAGATACAAAAACAGATGCGCAATGAATGGCGATAAGTTGGAAAAGACAGATTTTAAAGCGATTGCCGATTCAACCGAAGCTCTCTATTTCAACACAATCATCAGCACCGTAAATGACCATATCGTCAGAATGGGCATTATGACCAGTCCTTATCAATGGCATATTCACCCAAATTCTGATGAAACATTTATTGGCGTGGAAGGAATCGTGATCATTGAAACGCCCGGTGAGACTTTTGAGTTAACGCCTGGCGCCAGTATTACCATACCGCAAAACATGCCGCATTGTACAAGTCCTAAAGGCGCCAGGAGCGTTAATCTTACTATCGAGAGAGCAGATATGGAAACGGTGCTTGTAGAGCGTTAACAATTATATCGATCAGGCTGCAACAACCTGCTCTTTACCCCCGCCACGCTTTAAAACCAACGAGGCAATAACTGATACAATTAAACCCGCCGGGAGTATCTCCCTATAACCTTCCAGAGTCATTCCTAAAAATGAGCCATACCATTCCTTATTCCGGTTGGCCTGGTCGATTTTTTCTTTTAATACTTGCGGCGAAAGATGGCTTGCTTTCAGTTGTTGTATGATTCCGGCAGTGTATTTATCCATAAAGTCGGGCATAAATTCATAATAATCCACCAGCCATACTGCCACATAAATTGTTGATGTAATAGCTGTGATGATTAAACCTATACGGAATGCTTTACCAAATGTGATCACACCGCCATTTTTATCACGCTCTTTTTTTATCGCCACAAATATTACCGAGAAGGCAATCACCATGGCCGTATAAGTGATCAGCATGTTGGTTATAGCATGCTGCGTGTCGCAATACTTTACCAGGAAAACCATAAATATAGAAACGAAAACGCCGCCTGCCAGGCTTAATAATAAAGTACTCTTTTTCATGTGTTTAATTTTTTTGATGTCGTAAAATTCCGCTTTCTGTTAGTCATCAAAGTCATACTTTCGGGTGATTTTGCAAAAAGGCGGCTTTTTCATACCAAAGTATTAAGGTATTAATCCAATCCGGCGGGCTTTTTCGAGCGCCTGGGTACGGCGTTGTACGTCCAATTTCAGGAACAGGTTCGAGAGATGTGTTTTTATGGTATTCAACGACAGGAACAGCTGGTCCGCAATCTGCTGGTTGCTTAACCCCTTTGCCGTCAGTTCCAGGATCTCAAATTCACGTTTGCTTAGTCCTAGCTCATTAGCTGCTTTTTCATTGATCCGGAACTCGGGACCGGATTTAACCAGGACCTCTTTTTCAACGAGGATGGTTTTCGGTTTCGAAACCTTCATGGCCACCCATATGCCCAGCAATGTGAAGATAATAGCAATAATGCCCGCATAGATCTCAAAGGAATTGTTTACTAAAACAAATTGCCATTCCATCCATCGCAATAAAACCAGCAAAAGCGCCAGTGCAGCGCTGTAGAGTATGATCGATCTGTATTTACGGAAAATGGACATGATTAAAAATAGGAAAAATCCGGTTATGTTTAACATATACTGGCTTCAGTTTATTAAATCAGCTATCTGTCATCGAATTAATAAACCATTACAGCAATGACGGCTCGGGCTGCGGAAACGCCCAGGCTACCGTGAAAAATTCTGATCCGCACCCACCAAATATCGCCATAACGGTATGGCCAGCACAGCCCCCGCGACAGGCGCGACCAGGTACAGCCAAAGATGTTCCAGATGCCCTGAAACCAGCGCCGGCGCAAAGGACCGTACCGGGTTCATGGACGCGCCGCAGATGGGGCCGGCAAACATAGCTTCCAGCCCGACAACCGCACCTATGGCAATGCCAGCAGTTTGCCCCTGCTCTTTACTGCCAAGCGCCACGTTCATGATCACCAGCATTAAAAAGAAGGTTAGCAGCAATTCCAGTATAAAAGACTGCATTTCCGAACCCACAGGCAGTGTTGCGCCCAACAACGGACTGGCCGGGAAAAGGAATTTAAGCGTAAGACTGGCCAGCAAAGCACCCGCCAGCTGACCGGCGATATAACCCGGCAGTAACCGCGCCTTAAAACGACCGGCCACCGTAAAAGCGATACTCACCGCAGGGTTGATATGACAGCCTGATATGTTGCCGATACTGTAGATCAGGCTCATCACCACCAATCCCCAGGTTATGGCTACCCCAGCATGGCCGATGGCTCCGCCGGTTTGTTGATCGATAACCATGGCGCCGGTGCCGCAAAATACAAGGATGTAGGCGCCGATAAATTCGGCGGTGTATTTTCTCATTGCAGGTGGGTTTGCACAAAGTCCGCCGCATAAACTTTGATCAGATCCCTTACGCGGCGAAACTCGTCCAGCACTTCTTCAGGCGTTCCGCTTGCTTTAGCCGGATCAGGAAAGTTTTGATGTAAACGCTTAGTTTTACCCGGAAAGTACGGGCAGGCCTCGTTCGCGTTATCGCATACAGTGATCACATAGTCGAACGGGATGCCCATGTATTCATCCACGTTGTTCGAGGTATGGCTGGAGATATCGATATGGTCTTCAGCCATCACCTGTATGGCTTTGGGGTTCACGCCGTGGGTTTCGATACCCGCGCTATAAATTGTTGCTTTATCTCCCGCAAAATGGCGCAGGTAGCCCTCGGCAATCTGGCTGCGGCAACTGTTTCCGGTACACAAGACCAGGATATTTTTCATAGTTATAAAATTGACTTTTTCATCACGATGGCTGATGCCGGGCAAACATGGCTAAACTCCGAAGATGTTTTCACTTCGTCGGGCACTTCATCCCGCGAGATCTTTTGAAATGCCTTTGAGGCGAAATATTCGGGAGCAGTCTCTGTAAGCAGGTATAATTCTTTAAGGCCCTTTAACCCCGCCAAACTTTCCAACCGCTCTATTAGTTTACCCGCAATACCTTTGTTACGGTGCGCGGGCAATACGGCAAGCGAGCGCAACAGGCCATAGTCGCCATATATCTCCAGCCCGATTACACCTATCAACCGTCCGTTCTCGATTGCTACCAGGAAATTATCAAGCGTTTCCGGTAGGTCTTCTATGGGTAACTTAGCCAATAATAATGTCGCTGCAATAGTTTCGCGCTGATTTGTTGCTTGTGCTATGAGCATGTCTTTCAATTAGCAGCAGCCGGAGCCAGGGGTACAACAGGCCGCTTCGGCAGCTAAGTTTTTAAACGTAACCAATTTTTCTTCAACCGCAGGCGCTATACAGCATGCAGCGGCGGGTTCCTCAAAATGCGGGTCGTTAAACTCTGCGTCGGCATGAAAGTAATAAACTTCCCATTGCGCACCGTCGGGGTCGCTCACCCAAAACTTATCCTGGTTGGCAAAGCAACAGTTGGCGCCAATTTCCTCGCGGGTAACCAATCCCGCGGCTTGTGCTGCGAGTAGCCTCCCGTTCAATTCCGCCAACGTTTCAACCTGGAAACCCAAATGCCCGAAATGCGGCTGCACCCTTTCGCTATTCTCTACAAACGAAATAATCAGCGCGGGTTCATCCAGCACATATTTGGTGTATCCCTTTCTAATCTTCACAGGTTCCTGACCGAAAAATGCATTATAAAAGTCGATGGTCTTTTGCATGTCGCTTACATACAAGCTGACGTGCATACGGGGGAAGGGTGCGGTTTTCATATTTATTGCCTTTTACTTTATTGTAATATTACGATGGATTATTTCAAAAAAAATCAACAGCAGGTTTTAGGGTTTTTGAAGGATTGGAATAAACCATTCAATTCCTTTTCAAGATTCGCCCAGGCGATTGGCTCAATGCAATAGCATACGCTGACGCCTTCGATGGTCCCTTTTATCAAACCCGCATTTTTCAATTCTTTTAGGTGTTGTGATATGGTCGCCTGTGCTAAGCCAAGTTCGTCCACCAGGTCGCCGCAAATGCAGGCGTTAGCTTTTATAAGCTCCTGCAAAATGGCGATGCGTGCCGGGTGCGCAATCGCCTTTAACTGCACGGCCAGCTTATTTTGCGCTTCGGTGAATATTTCTGTTTTGGTGAGCCCCATATATATCGCAATATTACGATTGATAATTCGGATTTCAAAATTTATTTTTCAGTTATACCGAAAAAAATGGAAGTTGTTTAGGTTGGTCTAAACGCCTGTCTAAAAGACTGTTAAATTATTTAACCAAAATTTAACACGTCAAATTGTAACACACCTGTTGCAAAAAGCATCTTATAGATATTCTGACTGACACACGAATGAAATTAACTATACTGATCTGTTCGCTCTTCTTATTAGCCTGTTCCGTTTTTGCGCAAGATTCGGTAAAACGGACCATAGCCGTAAAAACGACTACTCCGCCCAAAATAGACGGTCTGCTGGATGATGATGCCTGGAAGAACGCGCCTATTGCCACCGATTTTGTTGAGCAAAGCCCCGTGGCCGGCAGGCATGAAGGCAAAGAAGACCGCACGGAAGTAAAGATCTTATATGACGATAACGCCATTTACATCGGTGCCCGCATGTACGAGAAAACCTCGAAGGTGGCGCATGAGCTGGTGAACCGCGACAATGTGGGCACATCAGACTTTGTGGGCGTGGTGCTGGATTGCTACCACGACGGCATAAACGCCGTGGGCTTTTACGTTACCGCAGCAGGTGTTCAGTTCGATGCCAAATATGCGCCAAATCCTAATGGAAATTCCGAAGACGCAACCTGGAACGCTGTTTGGCTGAGCAAGGCGCACATTGATAAAGATGGCTGGACAGCCGAGATAAAAGTACCCTATTCGGCATTGCGTTTTGCCAAAAAAGACGTGCAGTTCTGGGGCTTGCAGCTGGTCCGCCGCAGGCAGTATTTGCAAAAGGAATTATTCTGGAGCCCTGTCGACCCGAAAAAGAACGGCTTTGTGAACCAGGAGGGCGACCTTAACGGTATACAACATATTACGCCACCGGTGAGGCTGGGCTTTTACCCGTATATCTCCACCTACGTAAACCATTACCCTTACAATACGCCCGGGCTTAAAAATACCTCCGTTCAGTTTGATGGCGGGATGGATGTGAAATACGGCATCAACGAAAGCTTTACGCTGGATCTGACGCTGGTGCCGGACTTCGGGCAGGTGCAGTCGGACAACCAGGTGCTTAACCTTACGCCTTTCGAGGTGAAATATGTAGAGAACAGGCCCTTTTTCACCGAAGGCACGGAGCTGTTTACCAAAGGCAATATCTTCTACTCGCGCAGGGTGGGCGGTACGCCGATCAATTACAATGAGGCCTATGATAACCTGAAACCCGGCGAGCAGGTGATCAGCAACCCCAGCGAAACCAAGTTGCTCAACGCCTTTAAGGTAACCGGCCGAACTTCCGGCGGGTTGGGCATCGGCATATTTAATGCGGTGACAGACCCTACCAACGCCGTGATACAGGACAGCCTCGGTCACAAGCGACAGGTAGAAACTTCGCCATATACCAATTACAATATTTTAGTGCTGGACCAGAATTTGGCCAACAACTCATCGGTAACGCTCATCAATACCAACGTCGACCGCTTTGGCAAGGATTATTCTGCCGATGTAGGCGGCGTGGTGTTCAGCTTATATAACAACAAGGCCAATACCTACACGCTGCGCGGCTTTGCGCTGATGAGCAACCTGTATGGCGCAAGCACCAAGCCGTCGACAGGCTATAGCTATGAATGGGCAGGCGGTAAATCTTCGGGCAACTTTACCTGGTTACTGACGGAAGACCATGTAGACAACAAATACAACCCCAACGACCTCGGCATCCTGAACAACAACAACTATTTCGACCATAACCTGAACCTGGTTTACGCCGATTACAACCCAAAACGCTGGTTTACGCAGTGGGACGTGTTTGGCAACCTGTACTATTCACGCCAATATTACCCGTCGACCTACCAATGGTTCAACCAGATATTGGGTTTTGATTTTAAGCTGAAGAACTTTTCGTACATCGGCCTCAATTTCAGTCATGATGATAAGGGTAATGATTATTATGAACCACGTGTGGCAGGTCGCGTTTTCCAGGTGCCGGAGAACGCCAATTTTGGCATCTATTACAACAACAACCCGGCGGCCCGCTTTTCATGGGGCGGCGATTATTTCTACCGCAAATTCTATTCGCACGGCGGTTACGGGCACGATGTTGTGCTCTATTATAACCTGCGCGTAAGTGATCATTTCTCTTTCGGGCAAAACGTTTCCTATACCCCGCGCATCAACAATACCGGCTATTCTACTGTCGACAGCGCCAGCAACAACCCCGTTTTCGCGCTGCGCAATGTGTATACGCTGGAGAACATTTTCAACATTAAATACACCTTTAACGATGTGATGGGCCTTACCTTCAGGCTGCGTCATTACTGGTCGAGGTTGAATGTGCTGCAGTATTATGATCTCGGCCAAACCGGCGCGCTCGATCCGCTTGTTTCGCAGCATTTCAATACCGATAACAACATGAATTACAACGACTGGAACATCGACATGCTGTACGTTTGGGAGATCTCTCCCGGCAGCGAGTTGAGTTTCGACTGGAAAAATTCATCCCTCATAGACAATGACCAGGCACGGCAGGGCTATTTCCAGAATTTCGAGAATACGCTGCATGTGCCTAAAAACAACAACTTCTCACTAAAGATATTGTACTATATCGATTACCAGAGTTTGGTGAAGAAGCATAAGAAGGTTTCGGCGTGAGGTTTTGGGCGTATTAAATCAAAGGTTTCTGCCGTGCACCCCTGATATTGATAATTTCAATCTGTCTTTTACGCAATTTTATTCGATAGGTAATTATAGTTAATTTATTTATCGGCCCCCGAAAAACATTTTTATGCTTTTGGGTTTGCTCCCATTATTTCCGGATGCAATTTTAAAACCTCAAAAAACTTATCGGTTTCAGTAATAAAATTTTTGACTTCTTTGTCTGACCAATTTTCAGTAAGATAATTTATAATTCGGTCATAACCTGAGATAGCTCTTTTAGTCCAGACTATTTCGAGCGCCATTTTTGATATTTTCCCATTGCTTCTGCATGCGATATAACTTCACCACGGTCTGCCTGGCCTATGCCCTCCATAATTTCTGCTCTTTCATCTTCACCTATTCCATCCCACCAATCTTTCTGCTGTTTTTGTTTCAAATCAATGAAACGTTTAATAACAGCAGGCTCATTAACATCGGTAAGCCATTTAATAAGATTTAATTTTTCAGCCTGTATATCCATAGCTTATAATTTACGCTAAGTTACAAAACGTTTGAAGCTTGCAAAAGATATGGCGGTTATAATTAATATTTGACAGCATTAACCTCACTCCCCATCCTCTGCTCGGCTTTTCTTTTCGTCACTATCCAGCTTCTTGATGAGCGACCGGAAGCTGATACAAAAATCATCATGCCAGTCGGCCTTTTCATGATCCCATAAAACTATAGGATAATGCCCTGAGAAGAAATTCCGGTTAACGTCAAAACATAACAGGCCCCAATCACTCCAGTTGGCGAAAGGTATCAGCCCGCGGTCGAGCAAGTATTCGCGAGGGTAGCCGTTGAATATCATTTCGGTCAATGACGCCATCCAGGTATTAACAGGATGGCGGCAAAAGGAGGCTTCCGAAATTTGCAGTTCGTAAAAGTGCTTGTATTTTAAAAAAGCGATGTAATCCGCAGGGAGTTTATGCCCAAGTCGGCTTTCTAAATGCTGCTATTTCTTCATCGGTTACTGTGCTCGCAATGGGCACCCATTCATGCCAGCCGCCTTCGCTCGCGCTGCCCGGTACGCTCATTTCCGGCTCAACCTTAACGGGAATTGAGTTCATCCCCTCGTCGATCTGTTCCTGGAGATAGCCATCGATAATATTTTCAATTAATGCATCGGCCATAGGTTGTAATTTCTTTTTGGGTTACGCTTACTAATTTAAGCGTTCAACATTATTTCCACAACTGGTTAGGCAAATAGCGGGTTTACTGCGTAATAGCACCAGTCAATAGGAAATCCTTCAAAAAAGCCAACTGCCAACTCATAACTGCAAACTTCCTGCTACTGCAACTGCCACTAAAACCCCCTTTTCCTTTGTCACCTCCCCGTAATCAAAAGTCACATTCACAAACACTATTGCAATTGCCAAATATTAACCTTACCTTTGCGCCCGATTTGGCGATGTTGCCAGATTCGTTATTTTAATTCATGAACCCATTTATTGAACTGGGAATCCGTCATGATATTGTTAATGCCATTTCTGAGTTAGGTTTTGAAACTCCTACTCCCATCCAGGAACAGTCGATCCCGGTATTGCTTACAGGCAGCAACGATTTTGTCGGATTAGCCCAAACCGGGACCGGTAAAACCGCTGCTTTTGGACTGCCGCTATTAGAGCTACTGGATTTCGAAGAAAATCATCCGCAGGCACTGATACTGTGCCCAACGCGCGAACTTTGTTTACAGATCACCAACGATCTGAAAAATTACGCTAAGAATATGCCCAACGTGCACGTGGTGGCAGTTTATGGCGGTGCAAGCATCAGCGATCAGCTGCGACAGATCCGTCGTGGTGTGCAGATCGTAGTTGCTACGCCGGGCCGTATGCTGGATATCATCAACCGCGATGCCATCGACTTTTCAAACGTTCGTTTTGTTGTACTTGACGAAGCTGATGAAATGCTCAACATGGGCTTCCAGGAAGATATTGACAGTATCCTGTCGACCACACCGGACGACAAAAAAACATGGCTGTTTTCAGCCACCATGCCTGCCGAAGTTCGCAGGATCGCGAAAAAATACATGACCGATCCGCACGAGCTTACCATGGGCACAAAAAACACCGGCAATGCCAACATCGAGCACGAATACTATGTGATCCGCGCCCGCGATAAGTATGCCGCTTTTAAACGTATTGTAGACTTCAATCCCGAGATCTTCGGTATCGTTTTCTGCCGTACCAAGATCGAGACGCAGGAAATTGCCGAAGCTTTAATTAAAGACGGTTACAATGCCGACTCGCTGCATGGCGACCTTTCGCAGCAACAGCGCGATAAGGTAATGAAGCGCTATCGCGAACGCAGCCTGCAGTTATTGATCGCTACAGACGTTGCCGCACGCGGTATCGACGTAAACGACGTTACGCACGTTATCAACTACTCATTGCCTGATGAGCTGGAAAACTACACCCACCGCAGCGGCCGTACAGCCCGTGCAGGTAAAACAGGTGTTTCCATCTCCCTCATTAACAGCAAGGAGCTTGGCAAAATACGCCAGATAGAGCGTGTTATCGGTAAAAAATTCATCAAAGCGGAGATCCCTACCGGTTTCGACGTAGTTGAGAAACAATTGTTCGGCCTGGTACATAAAGTACACAATGTAGAGGTGAACGAGCAGCAGATTGAGCAATACATCCCGCGTATTATGGATGAATTTGCCGAGCTGAGCAAAGAAGATATCATCAAGCGTTTTGCTTCACTGGAGTTTAACCGCTTTTTAGATTACTATAAGAACGCGCCGGACCTGAACGTACAGTTCGACGACAGCCGCAAATCATTCGACGGCAAGCCATTTGATGGCGAGCGTGGCGGTGACCGCGGTGATCGTTTCCCACGAGATGGCGGCAAGAGCGATTATACCAGGCTGTTCATCAACCTGGGATCTGTTGACGATTTCAGCCGAGGCGAAATGCTGGGCTTTATCTGCAACAATACCAAGATCACTGGCCGTAATGTGGGCAAGATCGACGTGAAGGGTGTTTATTCATTCTTCGAAGTACAGAATGCCGATGTTGATCAGGTAGTTAATGGCTTTAAAGGCGTTGATTTCAAGGGTCGCCAGGTACGCATCGAGCTTGCCGGTGAAGGCGAAAGCAAAAGCCGCAATGGCGGTGGTGGCGAACGACGTGAAAGAAGCGGCGGCGGTTTCCGCGGCGGTGACCGTCGTGAAGGCGGCAACCGCGAACGTAGCGGTGGTGGCGGTGGTTTCCGCGATTTTTCAGGCAAACGCCGTGAAGACCGTGGCGAACGCAAGAAAAGATTTTAGTTAAGACATCCCGCAAGGGAACAATTGGTTAGTTTAGTTTAGTTTGATTGAAGAGCCTCTCCCCGGAGGCTCTTTGTTTTTTTAGGATTTTATTATTGCCTGTGGGGACACAGACAATGGGTGAGATTTATTGCCGCTGATTTCTCTGCATGTCATTTCGATGAGCAGAACGGGCGGCCGTGAAAAGGGGCGAAGAGAAATCTTTTGCGCTATGCCTGTCGACTACCTGTTTGTCGCAAAAGATTTCTCACCTGCCCCAAAGCGCACAGCCATGCACATGCAGGTTCGAAATGACATAGTGTAAAAAAGCAAAACTATTTCGTATAATCCATCACCACCGAATCGGGCGTAAACAATTCCAAACTATGCTCATCCAGCTTTTTAATAGCGTATTTAGTATAAGGCAAATTCCCCTGGAACGAAGTAAAAATAGTATCGCCTTTTACAAAGTAATCTTCCGGCTCGGGAGAGTCGGCTTCAGCGAAAGTTTTATTCGTTATCTTCAGCTTGCTGCCATCTTTGGCCTGCCATTCACCTATCAGTTTGGGATTACCACCGCTGGGCATATTGCTGCCGCTGCTGCTTAAAGACTGCTTCTTCTTAGGGCAAGCAAAAAACAGCAAGGTCGCACCGGCTATAAATACGATAAAAAGTGATGGTTTAAGATGCATAAGATGTTATTTGTGATCGCGCAAAGCTGATCGCTTTAAATATACGCGATGGCCTTTTTTATTCACGTAATAATAGTGCGAATTTTTATTGATGTACACGTTTTCGCCATTTGGGCCGTATTTGCCCTCGTACCTTTTATCGACTACGGCAGCGGCGCCGTTGGCTGCAACTTCTGAGGTTTTATTGCCCGCTACTTTTGCGTCGTGTTTAATTTTATCGCCGGTTGATTGTGCGTGGGCCTGTGCTGCGCCAAGCATGGCGGCTACAAAGCTGAATTTGATAAATGTTTTCATAACGGTGAATGAATTAGTCAGATAATTAACTCAATTCTTCGGCCAAATGTTTCATTTCCAGCGCGGGAGAACGTTTTTGATATAAAATATTATAGACAGCATTGCAGATGGGCATGTGTACGCCAAAATTTTTATTCACCTCATGCAGGCAATTCACGGCATAATATCCCTCAGCTATCATGTTCATTTCCAGCTGTGCAGATCTTACCGTATAGCCTTTTCCTATCATATTGCCAAACGTACGGTTACGGCTGAACTGTGAATAGGCAGTCACCATCAGATCGCCCAGGTAGGCTGATTCCTTGATATCACGGTCGATAGGGTGAACAGTGTCTACAAACCGCTCCATTTCGCGTATCGCATTGGATATTAAAACCGACTGGAAGTTATCGCCATAACCCACCGCATGACAAATACCGGCGGCTATGGCATATACGTTCTTCAACACAGCGCCGTATTCGGTGCCATAGATGTCGTCAGACACATTTGTTTTGATATAACGGGTACTGATCATGCTGGCAAACTCTGCAGCAAGGCTGATGTCGCGCGACGCTATGGTGAGGTATGATAGTTTCTCCAGCGCTACCTCCTCGGCATGGCACGGGCCGCTGATCACGATAAAATTTTCAAACGGGATGCCGCAATGTTGATTCAGAAATTCGCCCACGATCTGGTTTTCTTCGGGTACGATACCTTTTATGGCCGATATGATCTTTTTGCCCGAAAGGCATTCAGGGTTGATGCCGCTAAGCGCCTCTTTAAGAAAAGCAGCCGGAACATTCAGCAGCACAAAATCGGCCTGGCGGATAATATAATCAAGATTGGTAGAAATATTTTCCTTAGGTAGTTTTATCTCAACCGAACTGATATAATTAGGGTTATGGCCAAACTTTTGAATATGTTCAACAGCCTGTTCGTTGCGCATCCACCAGAAAATTTCCTTATCAACCGGGTTGTCTGAGAGCATCTTCACATTGGCCGTAGCCCAGCTGCCCCCGCCTACTACGGCTATCTTTTTTGTTGGCTTATCCATCCGCAAATAAAAATGTCCTGCCGCGCTAATGTTTGCGGCAGGACAAATATATATTTTAGTTTAGATATGAGATATGTGTATTGAGACAGCTATATTTTTTCTGTCTCAATACTCACATTTTAATTCCCCGGCTTATCCCCTTCAAATAACTTCGACTTATCTACTTTCTGAACCATATCCTTATCCTTCAAGGTTTTAGAGATAGCCGAGTATGGGGCAGATACCACTTCATCGCCTGCCTTCAGGCCTGATAGCACCTGTATGTAAGTGTCGTCCTGTATGCCGGTTGTTACCAATACCTGTTTTACTGTATTGGCCTTTGCATCGAATACAAAAACATACTCTTTGGCAAGCGCATTGCTTTTTGTTTGTGTATTGTCGCTGCTGCTATTGTCATCACCTGAGTTTTGTTGTGCTTTCGCGGCAGGTTTTGCTGCATCTTCGCGGGTGGTTACCGATTGGATAGGCACTGCCAAACCATGCATATGATTGGTGGTGATATCAACAGTACCGGTTAAACCCGGGCGGAACGGCGAAGGATTAGCAGCCGATTTTACCAGCAGGGTGGTATATGAAGCTGGGTTAATGCGCACCTTAACGGTAAAGTTGGTCACCTGGTCGGCATTGGTGCCTACCACGTTGGCCGAGCTGCCTATTTCGGATACCGCGCCCCTGAATTTTTTGCCCATGAAGGCATCGATATCAATATTTGCCGAATCGCCCAGCGCAATGCGGTTGATGTCGTTCTCGTTCACATCCACATTTACGTCCATCTGGCTCAAATCTGATACGGTCATGATGTCGGTACCGGCCATTTGGATCGTACCCAAAACACGGTCGCCTTTTTCAACTGAACGTTTTGACACTACACCATCAATAGGCGAATAAATACTTGTTTTATCCAAATTAGCTTGTGATTCCTGCACTGAAGATGAGGATTGCGCCAAACCAAAATCGGCGCCTGTAACGTTCTGCTTTGCTGCCTCTAACGCTGCTTTAGCGCCCAGGTAGCTTGCTTTTGCAGCCTCGAACTCGGCAGTGGTGATCACTTTATTTTTGTAAAGCTCCACATCACGTTTGTATATCGACTCCTGGCCATCGTAAGTTGCTTGTGCCTGCGCCAGCATCTGTTTTGCATTGCCAAGAGTTGCTTTTTGGGTATTGTATGATGCGATAGAACGGTCGTATTCCGATTTTAACACGTCCGGCCTGATCTTGCAAAGCAACTGGCCTTTCTTCACCACATCACCTTCCTTAACCGGCAGCTCCACGATCTCACCCGATACCTCGGCAGTAATCTTTACTTCCAAATGCGGTTTAACCTTACCATTGGCGGTAACGGTTTCCGTAATATCACGGTCGGTGGCTTTTTCGGTAGCGATCTGTGTTTTCTGAGGGCCGCCTAATACGCCAAATACTTTCAGCAGAACGATCAAAACGATCAACGCTCCAAGTGATATCAGTATATATTTTGTAGTTTTTTTCATGCTGTTACTCTTATTTCGAATGTCTAAGGTTTAATTCGTATGTATGTTGTTCTTTGTCTGTTTTATCTTTCGGTCTTTCTGACTTCCTGTCTTTCCGACTACTTATAACGATATCGGGTTTCCTAAATAATAATCGATCACTTTGCTCCTGAAGATAAGGGTATATCTGGCCGTTATCATATCATTTTCAGCTTTGCTGTAATTAGTAAGCGATGTGTTATAATCGAGCGAATTTACCAGGCCAACGTTGTAACGCTGCTGTACGGTATTAAAGGCGTCTTTATTTGATTGATAGGTCAGCTGTGCCGAAACATAGCTTTTTTCGGCTGCTTTAAGGTCGAGAAGCGCCTGGGAAATAGTTTTGCTCAGATTGTCTTTTGCTAACTGGGTAGATAACTGTGCATATTCGTAATTAAGCTTTGCCTTTCTAACCGATGTGCGCGCTGTAAAGTGATTAAAGATCGGTATTTGTAAGCTTATCCCAATTGACTGGTTAAAATTATCGTCGAACTGCCTGGTGAAGGAATAAGGCCCATAAATAGGACTTGACACCTCCTGTGCGCTTTCCACTATCTGGCCAGTACCCTGTACCGTTCCTATAGGTTCATAGGCCAATGGTGTGCTGCCCACTATCCTGAATTGATTTTGCGCGCTTGAATAATAAGAAGCCAGGCTGCCGTAAAGCGCCAGTTGAGGATAATAATTTCCTTTAGCTATCTTAATCAGCTGCAAATAGCTTTGCTGCTGTAGTTCTGCAAGATGCACATCCGGGTTAACGCCCATTGCCGTATTGACAACTTCATTAGCGTCAAACAATGTTCTGATATCATTTATCTTGCTAACGTCGGGTTTCTCGATGGTGATATTGGCATCAGGGCTCATCTCCATGTATTGCTTCAATGTTAATATGTTTGAGGCAACCTGGTTTTCAGCCGTAGTAAGATTAAGTTCAGCGGTTGACAAACCGGCTTTGGATTGCGACAGGTCGGCAAGTGTCATATTGCCGGCGTCGTAGCTTTTTTGGGTTCTGTCAAGCGTTATTTTAGCAATATCAATTTGCTTTTGAGCGGCCGTTACCAAATCCTGGTTGGTTAATATTTGTAAGTAGTCTACAACTACATTTAGTATCAGGTCATTTTTAACCTTGGCTGTGCTGGTTTTATCTGCATCCAGTATGATCTTATTTTCTAATATCTGGTTACGCAGCTGCCCACCCTGGAAAAGCGTAACCTGTGCCGATGCAGTGGCGTTTACGTTAAAAATAGTTTGATTGGCGTATGCGTAAGCACCCGAAACCGGGCTGCGGCCAAAGCCAAAACCCGCGGTGGGGTTGGCGGTTAAGCTTGGCAGCAGGTTATATTTGCTTTGGTCTACGTCTTCATTAGCCAGCTTTTCGGTTATCTGCGATTGCTTAATGGTAAGATTACGCTCAAGCGCCAGCGCCACCGCTTTCTGCAGTGTGATCACCTCCTGTGCCCGGGCGTTTAACCCTGTCATCAGTAAGGGCAGAATGCCGAGCAGAACCGCCTTTTTTAGTTTAAGTATATGTTGGATCATAATTATTATAAATATCCGTTATAGCGCGTTAGATTTAGGATACCTTTGCTGTTAAAATTTGTTAATTCGCAGGCAATCGTCCATGAGTCTAAATGTATCTTGTTAAATCGCCCCGGCTGTTAAAAAAGCTTTATTCCAAGCTTACCTGGCATATGCCGCCGGGCAAGCCTTCCATTTTTCTCACTTTTGACGACGGGCCTATACCTATTGTTACACCGTTCGTACTAAAAATTTTGAAGCGGCATAATGCCAAAGCAACCTTTTTTTGTATCGGCGACAATATAAGCAAACATCCCGACGTGTTTGAACAGGTAAAAAGCGATGGTCACGCCATTGGCAACCATACTTATAACCACCTGAACGGCTGGAAAACAGAAGATAAAATCTATATAGAAAACACTTTAAAGACCGATTCCCTGCTGCATACCAACCTGTTCCGTCCGCCGTATGGGCGTATTAAACGCTCGCAGGTGAGCCTGCTGCAAAAGGCAAAACCCGGATTGCAATTTATTATGTGGGATGTGCTGAGCGGTGATTTCGACATAAATCTCGATCCCGAAAAATGCCTGAAGAATGTGCTTAAACATACCCGGCCGGGCTCGGTAGTGGTTTTTCATGATAGTTTAAAGGCTTTCCCGAGGCTGGAGTACGTATTGCCGAGGGCGATGGAAGCGTGGGCGGGGAAGGGGTATGCGTTTGAGGGGCTGCCTTCTAATGACGAAAAATCAACAACATCGATAAAGAAGCTTAAAGGTCAGATGTCAAAACAGTCTCCTACAGAAATCGATAAGCAATTAAAGGATCTGCGTGATGAGTGGGAATAATGAAGCAATTAGGAAAGTGTTACTCGCTTCAATGTCTGAACTCGAATTCTTGGAATTAAAGAATTATTAGAATCCTGGTAATTCCTTAATTCCAAGAATTCGAGTTCAGAATATTCCCTTTCCTCAACTATCCGCTAAAAAATTTACCTTTGCGGCATGGCATCCATCAAACCATCAGTACCCAAAGGCACCCGCGATTTCTCACCCGCCGAAATGGCGAAACGTAACTTTATTTTCGATACCATAAAAAGCGTTTTCCGCAAATATGGCTATCAGCAGATAGAGACGCCGTCGATGGAAAACTTAAGTACATTGATGGGAAAATATGGTGACGAGGGTGATAAGCTGATATTTAAGATACTGAATAGTGGAGATTTAATAGACCAAACACTTTTGTTGAATTTTGAAGAGCTACTGCAAGATTTAAATAAAAAGGCAATGACGTTGGATCTCGAAGATATAGATAATGAATTTGAAGATCGCGCTGAAGATAAAAAGGCAATATGGCGCAATGTAAACGCAAAATCTTTTAAGGTGCTGGTGGAGAAATATTATACAGCTCAAGAAGCTTTTAGTCTTTACAGGAAAGTAAATGCAAATTTAATTAATACTACCTCCGAAAAAGCCCTCCGCTACGACCTTACTGTTCCCTTCGCGCGCTACGTGGTAATGCATCAGAACGAGATCAGCTTCCCGTTCAAACGCTTCCAGGTGCAGCCCGTATGGCGCGCTGATAAGCCGCAGAAAGGCCGCTACCGCGAGTTTTACCAGTGCGATGCAGATGTGGTAGGTTCGCCATCATTATTGAACGAGGCGGAGTTTATCATGATCTATGACGAAGCATTAAGCAAGCTTGGGCTGAAGGATTTCACCATCAAGATCAATAACCGTAAAATACTCTCCGGCATAGCTGAGATCATTGGCAAGGCGGATAACATTATTGATCTTACCGTTGCTATCGATAAGCTTGACAAGATAGGCCTCGACGGCGTTATCAACGAGCTTCTCGGCAAAGGTTTTACCAATGCTGATATCGAGAAACTGAAACCCGTTATCCTGCTGGAAGGCACCAACGATGTTAAGCTCAACAGCCTGCGCGATGCATTAAAGGATTCGGTTATCGGCCTGCAGGGTTGCGATGAGCTGGAAACGGTATTTAATTATATCGGCAATTGCCAGCTGATAAATGCAACCTTAGAACTGGATATTACACTGGCGCGCGGTCTCAATTATTATACAGGCGCTATCTTCGAAGTAAAAACCAACGAGGTTGCTATGGGTAGTATCGGCGGCGGGGGCAGGTATGATGATCTGACCGGTATGTTCGGCTTAAAAGACCTTACAGGGGCCGGTATTTCTTTTGGCGCCGACCGTATTTACGATGTAATGGAAGAGCTTGCGCTTTTCCCGGCGGAAAGTAACCAAACTACCCAAGTGCTCATCATTTGCTTTGATACCGATGGTGAAAAATACGCCTTGCCATTGCTGCAAAGCCTTCGCCAGCAAAATATCAGCGCCGAGCTTTACCCCGCAGGCGCCAAGCTCAAAAAGCAAATGGATTACGCCAACAACAAGCAGATCCCCTACACCATCCTCATCGGCAGCGACGAAATGCAAAGCGGCCTGCTTACATTTAAAGACATGGTGAGCGGCACACAGGAAAAGTTAATGGCGGAGGATGTTGTCGCGAGGTTAGTTTAAAGATCAATCCAACAGATAAACACAAAGCCCCGGGATACTCACCCGGGGCTTTTATGTGTTAATTTAGCAAACTTACGAAGTTTTTAAAACTTCGTAAGTTACTGTCCTGTCTTCATTTATACTGCAAACTGCGTACAGCTAACAGCAAACTTCCTCTTACATTTGTTCCTTAAGAATCTTCTTCACAGCAAGTTTACCTTTTTGCTCCACACGCAGAAAGTAAATGCCGTTAAGCCCCATCGGGAAGGCTTTCATAAAGCTGCCATTCACTGCTTTTTCGCTCCAGATCAGGTTGCCTTTGCTGTCTTCAAACTGCACATCGGCAACTAATTTTGATGGCAAGGTAAACATGATCACCGTTTTGCCGGCCGAAAATTGGGGTACAATGTTAAGGTCGGTCATGTCAAGCTTTTCGTGCTGGTCTTGTTGGTCAGGGTCGGTTCCTACGTGGGTAAGCCCTTCTGTAGGCTCACTTACGCGGTAGCTTACATGCGTGCTTATGCCGTTATTATCGGTGGTCACGTAATTAAAGATCTGCGAATTTTTGTGATCGAATTCAAATGCCGGGTTACGCTCACGCATCCGGTCATCATTCCTTGGGCGAACGCTCATTTTGCGGTCCTCGGTACGAAAACGATAATTGAAAGCCATTGTAGAATCCTTGCCGTTATTTGGCTGGAACCTGTTTTTAGGATGCATTACCATGCCGCGCGCCATTGGCGCTTTATCCGGCGCTATGGAAGCGATGGTGCTGATGTCTTTCAGGGCTGCTTGTCTTTCCTTCGGCGAAAGGTCTTTTATGCTTCTGCCGTTTACCGTTGTATCACCGTTTGTGATGGATATTTGCAGGTCTTTGTTGCTTTGGGCCATTACCAGTGGCGGTAAGCCAAGTATTGCCAGTATTGCCAGGGTAAAAATGAATTCAAATCCGGGGTTAAATATGCGCTTTTTCATATTGTATTGAATTATTGTTGGTCAAAAGTAGTAAACGGTTATCGCCCAATCCATTAATGAACATTAAATTTTGTTAAAAATTGTTAAAAGCGACCGCTCTCCACCTAATTCGAATAAATTTGTTACAAACATGAAAAAGAAAAGCATAACCATTATAGTGGGGCTGATGAGTATAGCGTTGCTGGGAGTGGTGGCTATGCAGTTATATTTCCTTTCGCAAACGTACATTATGCAGTCGGAATTGTTCGACCGCTCTGTACGCGAGGCATTAAGCGATGTGGTGGCGAAAATTGACAAACAGGACGCCATGAATTTTATGAACGCCAGGGCGAAGAACCAGATACAACAAACCAATTTCAGTTACGGCGTTATTAAAACCACAACCAGTATTACCAGCGATACAGACCGACCTTTTAAAACAGTAAAAAAACACTTTACCCACCGCGAGCGGCGTATAGCAATGCTGCGGGATAGTTTGAAACGCATGGTTGCCAACCGTAAGATGGATGACGACATGGAAACCATGCTTGAAAATGGCGATATCAAATTCCAGATAAAGATAGATGAATATTCGGATGAGTTGGGTGAGCACGTAAGGTATACCCCTGTCATCACGCGCTCGCCAAAACCAGCCAGCCAGGCAAAGAAACCGCAAAAACTGCACAAATACGATACCTTACGCTACGTGTATATCGACCCCCAATTGGGAAAACAAGTGCTCTCGGTGCCGCAAATAAACCCGGCATGGCAACGGGAACAGGTACGCAAACAAACCGAGCATCAGTTTAAACTGGTACAGCGCATGCTGGCTGCCGATTCGCTGGCGAACCTGAAAACAGGGCATGTGCAATCGTCTGCGGTATTTGCTAACCTGGCGCAGGAATATCAAAGCATGGACCAGCCGTTAACCCGGCGTATAAATTATACATTGCTTGATTCGCTGCTCCGCTTTGAGCTGCGTAATAACGGCATACCCCTTTCGTTTAGTTATGAGGTGCTTACTGCTAACGATTCGCTTATATTTTCCAAAGCGATGGATACCACGGTTGCTAAACCCGAATTTACCAAGGCCATTTATCAAACCTCTATATTCGGCAAGGATGTAATACGCGACCCCGGTAAGATCCGGATCTCCTTCCCGCAAAAAAACTCGCTCATCCTCGGCCGCATGACCGCCTCGCTGGCAACTACCGGCGGTTTGATTGCTGTACTCATCTTTTGCTTCGGATATACTATTTTCTCCATCATCAGGCAGAAGAAGATCTCCGAAATGAAAACGGATTTCATCAACAACATGACGCACGAATTTAAAACGCCGGTATCAACCATCATGATCGCCAGTGAAGCTTTAAAGGATGCAGAGATTGTTGCCGATAAGTCGAGGATTGCAAGGCTGGCCAATGTGATCTATGAAGAAAATGCGCGTCTTGGCAGTCATATCGAACGTGTGCTGAATGTTGCCCGTATAGAGCGTAACGATTTTAAGCTGGATAAAAGGCCGCTGGATGTTAATGAGATGATCAATATCGTGATCGACAGCATGGCGCTTAAGCTGCAAAAGCATGAGGTAAAGCTTACGCTACAACTTGAAGCTGTAAATGCCACCGTGCTAGCGGATGAACTGCATTTCTCCAACATTATTTATAACCTGATAGACAACGCCATAAAATACAGCAACGACACGCCGGAGATAACCATCAGCAGCGCAAACCGCGGCGACCAGATATTGATAAAAGTTGCCGACAAAGGCATAGGCATGAGCCGCGACCAGCAGACCAAAATATTTGAGCAGTTTTATCGTATACCAACCGGCAACCTGCACGATGTTAAAGGTTTTGGGCTGGGCCTGAGCTATGTGAATACGATAGTGAAAAAGCTGAACGGCGTGATCAGCGTACGCTCTGAAAAAGATAAAGGTTCGGATTTTGAGCTGCGGTTTCCGTTGGCATGAAGTTAGTCCGGAAGTCCGAAAAGTTGGGAAGTCCGGAAGATGAAGAAAGTCGGAAAGTCCGCAAGTCGGGAAGTCCGAAAGATAAAAGGCATAAGCACTATATAAAAAATAAACTTCCGGACTTCCCGACTTTTCGGACTTCCGGACTAAAAAAGCATGAAAAAAATATTATTGGTTGAAGATGACCCGAATCTGGGCTTGTTGCTGCAGGACTATTTGCAGCTGAAAGGCAAGTTCGACGTGGTTTTATGTAAGGATGGTGACGAAGGTTTACGGGCATTCACCAAAAACGATTACGACCTGCTGATACTGGACGTGATGATGCCTAAAAAGGATGGTTTTACCCTGGGCAAGGAGGTGCGTAAGATCAATGCCCAGGTGCCTATCATTTTCGCTACCGCGAAGAGTATGATCGAGGATAAAACGCAGGCATTTAACCTTGGCGGTGACGATTATATCACCAAACCCTTCCGCATAGAAGAGCTGTTGCTGCGCATAAATGCGTTATTAAAGCGAAGTGAAGCATCCGGTAAAAAGGAAGAAGAAAAACAATCGAGCTTCAAAATAGGCAAGTACGAATTTGATTACACCAACCAGGTGATAACCATAAACGATGTACACCAAAAGCTTTCTACCAAGGAAGCTGAGCTGCTGCGCCTGCTTTGCCTGCGCAAAAACGAAGTGCTCACCAGAGAAGAAGCCCTGCTGAACATCTGGCATGATGACAACTATTTCAACGGCCGCAGTATGGATGTTTTTTTAAGTAAAATAAGAAAATACCTGCGCGATGACCCGAATGTGGAGATCATTAACGTGCATGGGCGCGGGTATAAGTTGCTGATAAATTAGCTGTTTAATCCTCCCTTTTTCTCATGCTAAACGCGGTCCTGTCCATTTTAGGAGGCTCGTTTTCCGGGTAATTATAAGCCACACTGTTAAGGTAATTAGCAATGCGCAGGCGCTCCTGCCAGGTAAGCGTTTTGTAATAAGCTGCCTGGTTTTTGGTGGCTTCTTCTGCGGTTTGGGCCTTAAATGCTGTCCGGTCCAACTTGTATGAACTCATTATACAAATATAATCAACATTAATTATTTGCTTCAACATAACGTCCCCGCTAAAGTATTTACTGCAATATCAGCGTCATTGCATCTGTAATGGTCTATTAATGAGTTTTTTACAAAAAATTTAAATTAATTTTTGCAAAATGCCGCTATGCTCCTATATTTGCAGTCCCAAAAGCAGGGGAGCTTAGCTCAGCTGGTTCAGAGCATCTGCCTTACAAGCAGAGGGTCACTGGTTCGAACCCAGTAGCTCCCACAGAAAGAAGACCCTTCAGAGAAATCTGAGGGGTTTTTTGTTTTATCAGTTTTCTGAAAGCTGTTGAAATAGCCCGATTAAGCATCTGTGTTAGCACAACTTCAAAGGGCTTTTTTGTTTTAATACAAATAAATTACATACCTAATTATTTTATGTATGTAATTTTGTTTTATATTTGCTATTGATGAGCGTAAACCCCCTACTGAAAGGCACCGTACAAACCATTATACTTAAATTGCTGGAAGATAATACCAGGATGTATGGTTATGAGATCACGCAAAAAGTGAAGGAAATTACCGCCGGTGAGATAGTGCTTACCGAAGGCGCGCTTTATCCTGCCCTGCATAAGCTCGAGGGCGAGGGTTTTCTGCAAACCTCCACCGAAATTGTGGACGGCCGCGCCCGCAAATATTACAGTTTAACCGAACAGGGCGGCGAACAGGTTACCAGCAAGCTGGATGAGGCGCGGGCTTTTGTTGAGCAGCTACAAAATTTATTAACCCTAAAACCTTCAATGGAATGAAACTGACCGGGCAGGAAATAAACTACATTGATGAACAGCTGGATAACCAGAACATCAAGTTCCAGGAAATCTATGATGAATTGAAGGACCACCTGGTTAGCGCCGCCGAAAACGAACGAACGAATGCCAACCAAGCCGATATAGCAACGTTGTATAATCAGATCGTCCATACACAATTCCCCGGCTTATGGCCCTTTGAAGAGATAGTTAAGCAATATCAGTCTTCTTATAGCAGCAAGCTAAGGGCGGCTATGTGGCGCAGTTTTAAGCAATATCTTACTCCGGCAAATATTATAGTGATGGGTTTTTTACTGGCCGTCAGCTTTTCTTTGCCGCATACTAAACCCATACGGGTTACAATGACGGCGATGCTGTTGCTGGTAAGTGTTTTGCCCCTTGTTTATTGTTACATCAGCGGGCGCAAAATAAAAACAGATGAAGGCAGGCAGTCGTTTGTGAAAGCCCGTGTGCTTACTACATCTTATGTACTGGTATGGCTTTTCAACCTGCTTTTTAATGGTTTAAGGTATTTAGGCGATGTATGGCCGCCTGCAAACATATTCCAGGCTATCCATTATTCGCCGGCGATCTTTATGTTGTTCCTGGAGCTTTTTACAATTTATGGCTTATGCTGCATACGCCTTTGCAAACAGGAATTCAAGATAGCGTAACAGAAAGGGCTAGCCTTTCACTATCTCCCCCAAACAATAAACAGCGACACCGCTGCAACCATTATATTAATACCTCCCTTCGCCCCTGCGAATGTGAAAAATAATAGCAGCGATCATAAGCGCTATAGCGCCTATAAGCTATTTTACTTAATTTCACCCTATCATGTTCAATAAACAGCGTATTTTGCCCAATATCATCAGGACGCTAAGCATAGCGCTGTTTATGGTTGCATTAACGCAGCCCTGTTTTGATACCGAAAATGCGCCGGGCGATACCGGTCAGGGTGCAGCTTTGGTGATCTCGGGTTTTTTTGGCTTTTTCTCTTCAGCTGCGGGCCTGACATGGCTGGCAAATCCTGCTTTATGGTTTGCATGGGTAGTAATAGCAAGAAAGCCCGGCAGATCGTTGTATGCAGGCGCTATGGCAATGGCCATGGCTTTAGGTTTCCTGCTTTGCAAAGACGTGATGATTAACGAGGCAGGCGGAGTATCTAACATAACAAATATCCGTATCGGTTACTCGCTTTGGGTTGGCAGTATTGCGGTTATGCTACTAGGCTGCGTGTTGCTTAAATTTATATGTCGTGTTGATAGCCCGGGCAAAAAAAGTTTCCGGCCGGAGGAGTATGAAGAATAAGAAGTTGAAGCAAACCGAACGTTTATAAACTTCATATATATGAATGAAAATATTAGCAATTGAATTGCGATGCACTTTATTTATTAAGTGATTCTAAAATAGTATTTTTGAATAATATTAATGAAAAGCATCAAAGATGAATTACAACATATCATTCTCAGAGATGGACCAATTGGCGAAACAAGCCAACTCAAAAAAACCCAAAGTTTCCTTAGAGGATATGCGGAAGCAAGTTTCTTTCCTGAAAAACAGCAGCAATTCCAAAATAAAGAAACAGCAGCCATCTTAGCTTATGCTACAAGAGAAAATCTTTTCTATGAAGAATTAATTCATGAAAGTGACTTCTTGAGTGAAGGTGCAGAACAAAAAGTTTATCGCTTTGATAACGCCTATGTAATTAAAACTAACAGAGGTGTCTTTTACGAATCCTGGCTTGACTATTTTAACAGCCTGCTTGTTCACAATTTTTTCTTTCCGACAACTGCTTATAGCTTTCTTGGTTTTAAAACAATTGGCGAAGAATTATATGCTGTAGTAAAACAGGAGTTTGTTGTAACTTCTCAGCCAACAGACCTCGGCGCAGTAAGAAAATTTTTGGAATATAACGGCTTTGAAAATACACGAAATAACGACTATCTCCATCGTGAACTCGGACTTATCTTCGAGGACTTGCATGACGAAAACGTCCTGTCAAACAATGGAATACTATTTTTTGTCGACACAGTTTTTTATCTGACTCCCGATTTTTATAATGTATAGAAGTAAAAAATAGCATACACGGGTTTGAGCATGGCACTCCTATGAAAAAAGCCCCGCGAATTCTCGCAGGGCCTTCCCTCATCAATTAAATCTATATTACCTTGCCGTCTGCGGAGCAGGCAAAGGTTTCCTTGCTATCATTTCATCTCTTTGTGCGGTGTTATACACAAACGCGGCTACAATTACGGCAGCCTGCGACAGGTCTTCCTGGTCGAGTTTATCATAAGTGTCCTGGTTGCTGTGGTGGGTGCGGGTGCCGTAGTCCAGTCCGTCCTGCAGGAACTCAAATGCCGGGATGCCTACCGCGTCGAACGATACGTGGTCGGTGCTGCCGGTGTTGCGGATGGTAACGGTTGTTGCGCCCAGATCGTTAAACGGCGCCAGCCATGATTTATACAGCGGGCCTACTGCCGAATCGCCCTGCAGGTAAATGCCACGGATCTTGCCCGCGCCGTTGTCGAGATTGTAGTAAGCGGATACTTTGGCCTGTTCAGGCAATAGCTGCATGGTCTTCGGGTCGCCGAAATGATTTTTCACATAGCCCTGCGAGCCGAATAAACCCTGCTCTTCCGAACTCCACAATACGATGCGGATGGTGCGGCGCGGTTTCACGCCCAATGTTTTCAGTATCCGTACTGCTTCCAGCATTACTGCGCTACCTGCGGCGTTGTCGGTTGCGCCGGTTGCGCCATGCCACGAGTCGAGGTGACCGCCCAGCATTACTATCTGGTCTTTCAGTTTTTTATCGGTGCCCGGTATTTCGCCAACCACATCGTAACCATTCAGATCGTCGGTGTAAAATTGTGTTTTAATATCGGCCTCCATGGTCACTTTTATACCTGCTTTCGCGAGGCGTAAAATGCGTTGGTAATCTTCACCGCTGGTTTCTAATTCAGGGGCTACAGCGTGTGCGGTATCGGCGTATGATGCGCCATTGGTGGTAAATACCGTGCCGTCGGATCCCCGTGCCTGGCTCAATACCAATACCACGTTTTCGCTTTTAAAGAATTCGCTTATTTGTGCACGCAGGGCAAATAATTTACGCCTTGCAGCGAATGCCGGCGAGTTAGGGTCGAATGCACGGCGTGCGTTACCTTGCGGTTTGGCATTGGCAAGGGTAGTTAATGCGGTATCGGCTACGCGTTCTGCATCGGCTTTAAAGGTGCGCTCAACATTTGCGCGTACGTCGCTAATCACAATCTTGCCGGCCAGCTTGCCTTTGTATTTGGCAAAATCGGCAGCCGAATCAATTTTTACCACAACCACATCAGAAGTTATAGGGCCGTTGGTGCCGGGTGTCCAGGCCTTTGGGATGGCTATAATAGCATGGTAATAGGGCACCGTAATGGCGGCATAATTTTTCTTCACTTCCCAGCCTTTGCCAAATTTACCCCAGGGCTCGCGTTTGGCGTTTACCAGTCCCCATTGGGTAAGCTGGTTCACGGCCCAATCTTGTGCGTGTTTCAATTCAGGCGAGCCGGAAATTCGCGGGCCGGAAGCATCTGTTAAATAGAAGGCGGTGTTCATTACCTGTGAGTGGTTAAGGCCTTCGTTGCGGATCTTGCGCATCATGGCGGTATCAACCGGTTCCTGCGCACAGGTGTAACCGGTTACACCCGCCACAAGCAAGCATGTGTAGAGTAATTTTTTCTTCATAGTCAATAATGAGATCAGTTACGCAAACTTATTATTAATCGGCTATAATGCGATAAAGTGTTAATAACAAAATTGTTACAATGGGGAAGGTGGGAAGGAGGCGAAAGGTTAAGGGTGAAAGGTAAAAGCGCGGGCCTGTGCGATTCCCTCCCTGCTCCTCCGCTAAAGCTTCGGCGGCACGCGGATGGGAGGGTGTAGGGAAGGGGTAATCAACTATGCAAAGTTTGCTAAACCCCCTCCCTGCCTTTGCGCTCATTCCAGCCTCACCCCTCCCTTGGGAGGGAATTTTAAAAATAGCCGTAATCCCAACCTTTTACCTTTCACCCTTAACCTTTCCCCTCAAAAAATCATTGTTAATAATTATTTAACACTATTTCCTTTCAAATGCTGCAAAAACTGTTTACGTTTGAATTTTTTCTTTGTGTAGCTTCTATAAATTTTTGAGTTAATAGTATGCTACGCGTCGATAGTACCAAACCTTGCCAGATCATTTATGCCATAGCCCGGCATGACTACCTTGGTTTTGTGATCGAGCCGCACATCGTCCAGCTCAATCCCAACGGCGAATTTTCGCTAACCCATCAGCGCCTTTTTTCTACCACAGCCAAAGAGTTTAGCCAATGTTTAGATGAAACCGACTATAAGCTCATCAAAATCCTGGAAGAACTGGAGCAGGGTAACATTATCAAGCGTTACCACAAAAAGCCTATCCGGCCGTTCGAGTTTTTCACCAAGATCTTTAATGAAAAGCTATTTGAGGTGATACGCCCCAAGATGGAAAAACGCATGGCCGATGCGCTCGAATTACTCGTAAGCAAACAAATATTTGTGATGAGCAAAGAGGGCTACCCGGCCGAGCGCAGGGTATACATCGCCACTGAGCCGGTTTCGGTGCTGTTCCATTTCAGGCGCGACGATACCGAGATCAGGTATTTCCCGACCATCAAATACCAGGGTTTGCGGATCGAATTCATGTTTAAAAATGCCGAGATCATCTGTAACCAGCCAGCCTGGATGCTGCTGGACGATACGCTGTATTATTTTGATAAAGAGATGGAAGGTAAAAAGCTGCTGCCCTTCCTTAACAGGCGGTATATTTCTATCGAGCGAAAGTCGGAGGTTTCGTATTTCGAGAAGTTTGTGATCCCGCTTATCGAAAAACATAATGTATATGCCGAGGGCTTTATCATCAACACCGAAAAGCACGAAGGTACGCCCATCCTGAAACCGATATATGTAGAAGGCGGCACCTCGCAGCTACAATTGAGCTTTAAATATTCACACTATATTTTCCCTTTCGGGGATGGCAGGCATGTTTCGGTAACGATGGACCTAACGGGTGATAAACCTGTTTTCCATCGCATTAAACGCTCACTTACGTGGGAGAAGAACAAGCTGCGCGACCTGGAAGAACTCGGCCTTAAAACGGTTTCCTCGCTCTTTCAAAACCTGGAAGTAGCCGGCGGCGATAACGACGAAGATCAGTCATTTTCGGTATTCGAGTGGCTCAACCAGCATCATGATAAATTGATAGCCGACGGCTTTGTGATAGAACAACCCGAAGGCGGTAAACGCTATGTATTCGGCTCAACAAGGATAGACCTCGAGGTACGCGAACAAAACGACTGGTTCGATATTCACGCGGTAGTGTTTTTCGGGCCGTATAGCATTCCGTTCATCCAGTTGAAAAATCATATCCTCAATCATCGGAAAGAGTTTACGCTGCCATCCGGCGAAATAGCCGTGATCCCGGAAAAATGGTTCTCGCAATACGGTAACCTGCTGCATTTCAGCGAAGGTGATGGCCTGCGATTAAAACGTCATCATATCGGCCTGGTAACCGACCTTGCCGAAGGAGAAATGGCCAACGTAACCATGAGCCGCAAGCTGCAAAAGCTTACAGATTTTGAGGCGATGGAAGATGTGGCGCTGCCGCAGCATTTTAAGGGTAATTTGCGCCCGTACCAAAAAGCCGGCTACCATTGGTTCCATTTTTTAAAGGATTACCATTTTGGCGGTTGTTTGGCGGATGACATGGGTTTGGGTAAAACCGTACAAACGCTGGCCCTGCTGCAAAAGCATAAGGAAGATACCGAGGCGGCAGGCAGCAAAAGCGTGTCGCTGTTGATCATGCCTACCTCGCTTATCTATAACTGGCTCAATGAGGCTAAAAAGTTTGCGCCAAAGCTGCGCATGATGGTGCATACCGGTGCGCTGCGCTATAAAACGCCTGAGGTGTTCAGCAATTATGATGTGATCGTCACCACCTATGGCATCAGCCGTATCGATATCGACCTGCTCAGCTCCTTCTATTTTGATTACGTGATATTGGATGAAAGCCAGAATATTAAAAACCCATCATCGAAATCGTACCAGTCGGTTAAGCAGCTCAAATCGCGCTTTAAGCTGATATTGAGCGGTACGCCGGTAGAGAATTCGGTGAATGACCTGTGGACGCAGATGTCGTTCATTAACCCCGGTTTGCTGGGTACGCAGCAATATTTCCAGAACGAATTTGTGCAGCCTATCGAACGCAAAAAGGATGAAGAAAAAGCCCGCAAGCTGCAGGCGCTGATCAAACCTTTCGTGCTGCGCCGCACCAAAGAACAGGTGGCAACCGAACTGCCGCCAAAAACAGAAACGCTGCTGTATTGCAAAATGAGCGAGGAGCAGTCGGCGGTTTATGAAAAGGTGAAATCGGAATACCGTAATGAGTTGCTCAAGAGCCTGGAAGACGGCACTTACGCGCAAACGCAGATCCAGGTGTTGCAGGGCCTCATCAAACTAAGGCAGATCGCCAATCATCCAAGCATGATCGACAGCGAATATGAAGGCGATTCGGGCAAGTTTGAGAACGTGACGCATACGCTTACCAACGTGCTGAATGGCGGTCATAAGGTGCTTATTTTCTCGCAATTTGTAAAGCAGCTCACCATCTACCGAGAATATTTCGATACACAAGGCATCAACTATACCTATCTCGACGGCAGCACGCAAAACCGCGGCGATGTGGTAAAGCAGTTCCAGGAAGATCCGAAAACGCGTGTGTTCCTTATCTCGCTCAAAGCCGGCGGCGTGGGCCTCAATCTTACCGAAGCCGACTACGTGTTTATTCTCGACCCATGGTGGAACCCGGCCGTTGAGCAGCAGGCGATAGACCGTACGCACCGCATCGGCCAAACCAAAAATGTGTTCATTTATAAGTTCATCACCAAGGACTCGGTTGAGGAAAAAATACTGGCCCTGCAGCAGCGTAAGCTGGGTATGGCGCGGTCGCTTATTACAACGGAGGAGAGCTTTATCAAGTCGCTTACGGCTGATGATATCAAGGAAATTTTGCGATAGCTCACCCGTTTTCGTAAAAATTTTAAATCTTTCAAACAAAGCAAAACAATATTTATTAATTTAGCAGGCGCATTAAGCTTATAAGAATATTTAAAATGAAACCTTTCATTTCGACCAAATTTTACGGGGTATTGAATTACCTGATCGGTGCGGCACTGATGCTGACCCCATGGTATATACATGACAGCAACGGCATTCTAATTTACAAAGAACCAGCCGTTGGCGCTGCATTGTTTTTACCACTTATTATCGGCTGGTTACAGCTGGTTATGGCATTCTTTAGCAATAACAGCCACGGCGTTATCAGGCAGTTTCCTTTACAGATGCACTTTTTCCAGGATGTGCTGGTAGGTTCATTCCTGTTTGCTTCACCATTTGTTTATGGCTTTAGCGACCTGATCTGGTGGCCGCAGGTAGTATTCGGCGGTTTGCTGGTGATCCTTGGTTTATTCACCCATAAATCACCTTTCACTACGCCTACACCGCTTGCACGCCCGCAAGGCGGCTTAACTTCGGTTGATTACGAAGAACAGTCATTGATGCACTAATTCTTTATAAAAGATATATAGGAAAGGCGGTGAGTGATCATCGCCTTTTTTTTTGTCTGAACCAGGATTAAACAGATTTTAAAGATTTTCTCGATGTTTAACTTGGGTAAACTATTAGGTAAGCGCTGTTCTTTATATTGCGATTGATAACCCGGAATAAAATCATTAATAATTGTACCCTTACACTCATACTGGCAAAAGATTTGCACTAACGAAACAACATGCGCAGCGCGAAACAAAAAATAGTGATCATTGATGATGATAAGGACATTGCCGAGGTGATTGGCCTGCTGCTAGAGATGGAGGGCTATAACCCGATAGTAGTTTATTCCGGTCGGAATGCACTTGAAAACATACGAAAGGTAAAACCGCACCTCATTATTCTCGATGTAATGCTGGATGGTTTTGACGGGCGTGAAATATGCGGTCAGCTAAAATCCGATCCCGAATTGAAGAAGATCCCCGTGATATTAGTTTCTGCTGCTGCCGACCCCGACCAACTGGGCAAGCACGACCTGTTTATTGCCAAACCTTTTAACGTGGATGAAATGGTTGCCAGCGTTAACGGCTATTTAAGAGCGGCTTAAAAATCCTAATAACCTTCAGGCAACATCAGTTCGATCCCGGCGGTCAGGTGTTCTTCCAATTCGGAAACCAGCAGTTTCAGGCAGACCAGCTCCACCTCAAGCGCCACAAAATCGGCGGCAAAACTGCGCGGTTTTAAGTGCGAATTATAACGCGCGTTGATCAGGTCGCCAAAGTGCTCATAGAGTTCAATAATGACGGAAAGATCGTTGCCATCAACTATCTCGTTGTAAAATGTAGAAAGCGTTTCGTCAACATCCAGTTCGGCAATGTGGCGCATCAGCGTGGTGGTGATATTTTCTGAAGAACGACGGATCCTTTGAGAAAGGTCTTTGTCACCACAAAAACCACGCAATGAATTTAACCGTGCAAAGATCTCCTGGCTACGGTAAATGTAATATAGGTATCGGCTAAATATGTCCATAGGTTTTTGTTAACACAAAAATAATTACCAAACCAATAGGAAAGGAAATCACACAACTATCGGTTGTTAATAAGTTAAACTATTGATTAACCTCGCTTAATTCTTGAAGCAAATTGCTGGTCATGGGCTTTATATAGAACCCTTTTACAAACGGGTAGCTCATGCTCGCCCTGCGGTCCGACTCACTTACCGATGACGACAGCACATACACATCGACCTTCTTTTTCAGGTCGCGGTAAAAATCGTTCAGTCGTTTCATAAACTCCCAGCCGCTCATGCGGGGCATTTGCAGGTCGAGTAGAATAATATCCGGTAAGCGGGAAAAGGTTTCCTCATTTCTCCTGAGTTCGGCCAGCACCTCGCCGGCATCATCCACACAATCAAGCGATTCAAAAAGATGGTCGCGCTCACTCATCCGCCTCACAATCAGGTGCTCCACAGGATTGTCATCAATCATCAATACTTTCCACATGGTGTATTAAAGGCAAATGCCGTGCCGGGATGTGGGATGGGAAAGTAGCAGTGGTGAGCAGTGGCAGTTTCATGATAGTTGGCTAAATTTAGGCTATACTGCCTCAATATTTACCATTTTTTAATCATTTTTCGGCAAAAAGTGTAGCATTTTAATTATGCAGGATTATGATATTTTAAATATATACATAGTTGTATATCAGGTATTTAAATTTACTAACCCTGTAGCAAAGTGTAGCATTTCGTAGCGTTTTTCTGTGTGTTTTTGTAGCAATTCGTAGCGTTTGGCTACACAGTAAGAGCGCAACAGAGCCTGTCCTGAGCTTGCCGAAGGATGGCAATCTCTGACTTTGCAGGTATGCGAACTTTTTCTTATTGTTATTAAAAAGAAAGTCACGAGTGCACAGCACACATGTCAACGCTGCACACTCGCGCCAGATATGGGGTGTATCGTCCTAAAATAAGTTTACAGGTTAATTGATAAATCCTGATATATGTTTACATTTTTTATTAGTCCTAAAATAGGTTTACAGATCCACATTTTTTGATTTATAATAAGTTTTCCAATTTCGTTGTACAGGTATGTTATTTTGATGCACCATTTCAGGTGTAAGCATATTGCAACTCATATGTGGCCTTAGCTTATTATAAACATTTTCTTAACCAATGGAAGGACTGAGTAGTATGTACCCTTCGCCGTTTCTTACGAACTAACAGATAATGAGCTGCAAGCAGATCAAAAAGAGCATCCCTGCCCATTTTTATCTGATGTTCAAGCAAAAAATCCTGCAATAAAACATACAGCTTTTTACCACCGATAACCGGGTGTACAGATCTTATTTTACGAACCTCATTTAGTACGATTTCCTGTTCAAAGCTTATCGCTTCCGTTTCCCAAAAATGCTGATAATAAGCTTGTCGGGTTATACCAAGTAAGCAACAGCATTTCACCAGGCTAACCCTGGGATAGCTGTCTTTAATTTCACGGATTACTTGGTAACGGACTTTTTTCGGATATTGATCTTAAGGTCTCTTTCAGCTACTTCTATCATTTTACGATAGAGTTCTTTTTCCAACAATGCATCCTCCAGTTGCTTTTTTAATAGCTTAACCGATGCGCTGTCGTCAGCCGGAACATCCTGATCTTTCTTTACTGGCATAACATACGAAGATAAATAAATTGGCTTCTTCATCTCCATTCCAAATGATTTTAGCCAAAATGCGATGCGGCTGTTACCTAGTTTATATCGCCTCTCAACCGTCGTACGGCTATCCTGTCCCTCCAAATATTCCTGACACACTTTACGCTTAAACTCCTCGCTGTACTGGCTTTGCCATTTACTGCCAAACACTTTTGAATATCTCTCCATTTTTGTTTACTGTTATGTAAACCTATTTCAGGACAAGACAGGGTGTATATCAAACCAACCCGGGTTTATAAATTAAATATCCTCTTGCTATATCCGCACAAAACGCCTAAGTTTAATCACCCCGTCACAATTTTAATATACCCTGATGAAAAAAGTATTCATTGTTTTGCTCTTATCCCTTTGCGTATTAACAGCACAGGCACAACAGAACGGCGCAGCCTCTGCCGATACCTCCAAAGCTAAAGCCGATACAACCAGCATCCCATTGAAATACCAAAACATCCACAAACGCAGCCCGGTGCTGGCCTGTGCACTGTCGTTATACATTGCCGGCCTCGGGCAGATGTATAATAAACAATACCTGAAAGGCGGCGTTCTGCTTGGCGTATGGGCGTTGTCGTTCGGCGCGGCTGAGGTTTACCATAGTAACAACACATCGCACCCGCACGATGGCGTAACGGTCGCCCTGCTGGTGCCCTTTTTCGCATCGTACATATACTCCGCCATCGATGCGCCTGTAACCGCATCTTATTTAAACAAGACCTACCATCTCGGCAAAAAAAAGCGGGCGCTGTCATCGCTCAGTATTTCGCCCGGGTTTATGAATACGGCACAGTCGCGGTATGCGGGTGGGGTGAGTTTGGTGCTGCGGTAAAGGGACGCGGGTTTAAGATCTCTGAGCTAAGGCATAATATTTGTTCCGGTACCATATTATGAAACAACACAAAGGCCTCACGGAATTTGTCTAAACCATGATTAAACGGATTTTTCGCAGTTGTTTATTTTTAAAGGTGCTCAAGAGGGCTTCGCCGTTTAAGGATTACCCTGATGCTATTTCAGAAGACAAAGAGCGTTGTCATGCTGAGGCACAAGCCTGTACTGAGCTTGTCGAAGTGAAGCATAAGTGCATAGGTCTCCCGGAATTTAGTCTTGAACCATGATTAAACAGATTAAAAGATTAGCCTGATACTATTTCGACACCGCTTATCATCCACCACGTCATTGCGAGAAGTGAACAGGACAGCGCGAGCGCAACGACGTGGCAATCTCTGCGTTTAAAGATAACGAACTATGCTTCATTAGGCAATTTCGCTAATTACCGCTTTGTTACCTATTCCTTTCACCGCTCATTGCCGCTGAGGCTACTACTTTTCTCTTGATAGAAAAGTAGCAAAAGATCAAGCCGCTTGAAATGCTTTTTTGCCGCACAAGGCCTTTGCCCGTCAAAAGCTGGCTACACAAGTCCGCGCCGCACAGTCAGCCGCCACTTTTCAGCCCAAAGCTCATCCAGCGGCGGGCGTTCCTAATAAAACAATACTGTCATTTTGAACGAAGTGAAGAACACGCTATGCATGTGCAAGGGAATACTATTGTGCTATTTCATGAAGATAGTACATGCAATACCTCCTCTACCTTCGCAGGGTCCTCTGCGAGAGACCCTGCGGAAACAGAAAATAGAAACAAAATACGCCAACTTAGTGATTTTCTTCTTAATTCTGGCGCGAGTAGCCTTTGCGCCCCAAGCCAGTCCGTTATTGCTCGCGCCAGATACGGCCATGTGATCAGAAAGCATAGTCAATAAATAAATTTAAAAACCAGATTTTTGAAAATATCAGGTAAATATTTATATTTATAAATACTAAACCAAACCCAAATGGCAAAGAAAAATAAAAAGCAAGATACAACGCCAAAAGCAAAAGCAGCCGTAATAAACAATGATGCTAAAGCTCAAAAAAAAGACGAAAAGCCGGTAGCCCCGGGCATTGTGTTTATAACAGAACTTATAAATCCTTTCCGTAGTTAATAAGGCAATTGGATCAGTCTGAATTTTATAAAGATCAGTATGACCGTTCACTCGATCGGAAAAATGAGATTAATTCTTCTCTTTCGACACCGATCGGAATACTAAGTGCTATTGTTGCCGGACTATTTTATGCGACAACCAATTTCGTTTATTCGGACAACTGGATACTTTCGGTTATATTTATATTAATCGGTTGTTGTACCTTTTATTTGCTGAGCCGATCTATTTTTCACCTTGCAAAAGCATTGTCAGATTTTCAGCATGGCTATCAATATGCCTATTTGCCTATGTCTAAAGGATTAGACGACTACTACCAGGAATTGCTTCAATATTATCAATCACATAACAAACACATAGAAGATGCAAAAGCCGATTTTGAAAAGTATCTGATATCTTTATTTATAGAAGGATCGGATATTAACAGGCGGAATAATGAGGATAAAATGTTCCAACGCTTTAGGTGCCATCAATTTATGATTTATGCTTTTATTTCGTTAGCTTTGTTAATCGCTCCTTTCGCTGTTAACTTTGGCGTAGAAAAAGGGAAGGAAAAGATTCAAAAAGTCCGCCTGACGGATACAGTTCGAATTTCCGAAATTGCAAAAGATACAAATAGCTATGGCAAAGACAAAAAACCAAGACACAACCAAACCAACGCCGCCGCCCATCCGACTGATTCGGGAAGGAGTCGATCCAAATCCTGTAGGCCCGGCGGATAAAAATAAAAAAATGGGATAAAGCCCCTATGCGATTCGTGTGTCCTATTAAATATCCCCCCCGCTGCCGCAAGTGTCCCCACTTGTGGCCCGCGCTCAGGTAAGCGAACTAACCTGTAAACGCAGAGATTGCTTTGTCATTCGCTCACACAATCCTGCTCACTCCGCGCAATGACGGGCTGGTAGCATCAGGGTAATCCTTAAATCTGTTTAATCATGGTTCAGACAAAAAATGCGTTAGGGATTGCCGCGGATACCGGCCTCGCGCTTAAGGCCTGCAGGCGTATGAGCGGAAAGCCCGGGCCGCTTCGAGGGCTTCAGCGCGGGCTGCGGCAACGCCCTGTTTAGTTAATTAGAGATCAGTGATCAGAGATCAGGAAACCCTCTGTGCCCTCTGTGTAAACCTCCGCGCCCTCTGCGGTTAATCCACAAACATCCCCCAAGCCCCACGCATTACGCTTTCCCAAAAACTGCAACTGCTACTACCACCCCAAACTGCTAACTTAAAAGCTATGCACGCATAAAATTCCCCTCACAACCACTCCCTCTGCCAAATTCAAAAAAATACTTTCCTATGTGCTAAAATTCCCTTACATTTGCGGGCTAATTGTTGCTCATTGAAATCGCTGCGCACATATGACATTCCTTTTACCGGCCTTAAGCTGGGTAAACATGTGTTTGAATATGACATAACGGATAGCTTTTTTAACGACTTCGAGTATTCGCTGGTGAAAAAGGCCAACCTTAAATGCGGGGTGGAGCTGGACAGGCAGGAGACGATGATCATCCTCAACTTTCACATCACCGGCGATGTAGACCTGAATTGCGACCGTTGCCTGAGTGCTTTCCCGCACCCGGTTGATATACGCGAGCAGCAGATTGCCAAGTTTGGCGAAGAGGAGATTGACGAGGACGAAGAGATCATTACGCTGGGCAAAAACGATCACGAGATCAATATTGCCGGCCTGATCTACGAGTATATAAATGTTGCGGTGCCGTTTTACGCGGTATGCAGCGACGAGGGGAACACCCCTTATTGTGATAAGGAAATGCTGAAGGACCTGAACAAGCTTTCGGTAAATAATGAACAGACCGAGCAAAGCGACCCACGCTGGGACGCGCTCAAAAAATTTAAATGATCTAATAAAATTAAGTTATGCCACATCCAAAACGGAAGTTCTCCAAATCTAGAAGAGATAAACGCAGAACGCATTACAAGGCTGAGGCCCCTACGCTAACTACTTGCAGCACTACCGGTGCTGTACACTTGCCACACCGTGCTTACACTGTTGATGGTAATGTTTACTACAACGGTAAATTACTGATAGAGAAAGCCGCCGTAGCCTAAGTAATTAGGGATGAAGATCGGCTTAGATATAATGGGGGGCGACTATGCCCCTAAAGCAGCCGTTTTAGGCGCGATAGAGGCTCATAAAGCTTTGTCGGGCCACCAGCTTGTGCTTATCGGTGATAAGGACGCTGCCCTGCAAATACTAAGCGAAGCTAATTACAGCCCCGACAATTTCGAGTTCGTACACACAACCGAAGTTATCGGTATGGGCGAACATCCCACTAAAGCCATTTCGCAGAAACCCGGTTCGAGCATCGCACTGGGTTTTAAGCTTTTAAAAGAAGGCCAGATCCAGGCATTCTCCTCCGCGGGCAATACCGGCGCTATGCTGGTTGGCGCGGTGTTTAGCGTGCGTACCATACCGGGCGTGCTCAGGCCAGCCATGACGTCGATCGTACCGCAGCTGAAAGGCGGCAAAAGCGTATTGCTTGACGTTGGCGCCAATGCCGACTGCAAGCCGGATATGCTGCTGCAATTTGGCATACTGGGCAAACTGTATGCCGAGCATGTATACAAGATCGACAACCCGCGTGTTTCCCTTGTGAATATTGGCGAAGAGGAAGAGAAGGGCAACATCCTAACCCAGGCCACCTACCCGCTGATGAAGGCCAGCAACCAGTTTAACTTTATTGGTAATGTGGAAAGCCGTCATTTGTTTGACAGTGCTGCCGATGTGCTGGTAACCGATGGTTTTACCGGCAACATGATCATTAAGCTGGCGGAGTCGTTCTACGTGGTATCGCTCAAAAAGCGCATAAAAGACGAATTTTTCGACAGGTTCAACTACGAGCAATATGGTGGCAGCCCTATTTTGGGCGTGAATGGTTCGGTAGTAGTTGGCCATGGCATATCAAACCCCGAAGCCATAAAAAACATGGTTTTGTTATCAAAAGATGTTTACGAAAGCGGCCTGGTTGAGGAGATCAAACAGGCATTTGCTGTAAAGGAATAAAAAATGAGTAGAATCACTGCCGCTATCACCGCTGTAAATGGTTATGTACCCGATTACATACTAACCAACCAGGAACTGGAAACAATGGTAGATACTAACGACGAGTGGATCACCAGTCGTACCGGTATCAAAGAGCGGCGCATATTAAAAGGCGAAGGCCTGGGCACGTCAGACCTTGCCGTACCCGCCGTTCAGGGCCTGCTTAAAAAGCGCGGCATCGGCGCAGAGGAGATCGACCTGATCGTTTTCTGCACCACTACGCCGGATATGCCCTTCCCTGCCACTGCTAATATTTTGGGTCATAAAATCGGCGCCAAAAATGCCTGGGGTTTCGACCTGCAGGCGGCCTGTTCCGGTTTTATTTATGGGTTGACCGTTGGCGCACAATTTATCGAAACCGGCAAGCACAAAAAAGTGCTGGTTGTGGGCGCCGATAAAATGTCGTCCATGATCAACTATGAAGACCGCGCCACCTGCATCATTTTCGGCGACGGCTGCGGCTGCGTACTGCTGGAGCCCAATACCGAAGGCTATGGTGTTGTAGATTCAATACTGCGCAGCGACGGGTCGGGTGTACCTTACCTGCATCAAAAGGCAGGCGGCTCTATAAAACCGGCAAGCCACGCTACCGTGGATGCCAAAGAGCACTATGCTTACCAGGAAGGCCAGGCGGTGTTTAAATTCGCTGTTACCAATATGGCAGACGTTGCCGCAGAGGTAATGGAGAGGAACGACCTGAAATCGGAAGATATAGCATGGCTGGTACCGCACCAGGCCAACAAACGCATTATCGACGCTACGGCCAACCGTACCGGTTTAACCGCCGACAAGGTGATCGTTAATATTGAACGTTATGGCAATACCACCAACGGCACCATACCACTGTGCCTTTGGGAGTGGGAAGATAAATTTAAAAAAGGCGATAACCTTATTTTAGCAGCTTTCGGCGGCGGCTTTACATGGGGTTCGGTATATGTGAAATGGGGCTACGACCCTAAATAAAGTGATGTGCAGATGCGTGGATATGCGGATGTGCAGATGAACTCATGACCGCATAATTATTAAAAGATTATACCTTGTTTGATTGTTAAACATTTATAATTTTATACTGTTAATCAATAACCTCTGATTATAAACTTTTTTAGACTTTACATCTTTAACCGATATAATTAACTAATCAAAAAATCTGCACATTTGCACATCAGCATATCTGCACATTTAAACTATTCAGCATGGACATTAAACAAATACAGGACCTTATTCGCTTCGTATCCAAATCAGGTGTGAACGAAGTATCGATAGAGCAGAATGATTTTAAGATCACTATCAAAACTAACCAGGCGCCTACTTATGTTACCGCTACCGTGCCGCAAGCACCGGCCCAGGCCCCGCAACCTGCGGCTACTATACCGGCTGAAGCCCCCGTACATATTAATGCCCCTGCAGATGTTGCCCCTGCAGCCGATACTTCAAACTACATTACTGTAAAATCGCCGATGATCGGTACGTTCTACCGCTCTGCCGGCCCGGATAAGCCGTTATTTGTAAATGTTGGCGACGAAATAAAAGAAGGCAGCGTGCTTTGCATTATTGAAGCGATGAAACTGTTTAACGAGATCGAATCTGAAGTATCAGGCCGTATCGTGAAAATTTTGGCTGATAACGCATCACCTGTTGAATACGATCAGCCATTGTTTTTGGTTGAACCAATGTAG
>Ga0206937_10019_pt1 | contig 60120 bp, 55 predicted proteins | sample Alteio_BWOrgHeat_11_FD_152923 | JGI IMG/M metagenome (GOLD analysis project Ga0206937, IMG submission 152923) | Enriched cells from forest soil in Barre Woods Harvard Forest LTER site, Petersham, Massachusetts, United States -... | ecosystem: Environmental > Terrestrial > Soil > Temperate forest >... | reverse complement strand
GCTATCGCTCGCAATGACGTGGTAAATGGATTGTTCGTTCACTTACTGTGCGAACACTTCTGAACACCCTCGCGCCATCAGCTTCTGCTTTCAATACCGTTTCCGATTCTGAATATAATTACTTATAATAGTGATGTTTATGACAAGGATCCAAACCATTGAAAGATTAACCAAAGACCTGGCATTGGGGTTGCTGATCAATGCTGTTGCGACAGTATTACTTGTCCATATCTTTTATAGTAAAATATCCGCCGGGTTTGACGGAAAACAGGCTGTTACCCTTATTTCGGTATTGTCGATATTGTGGGTTTTGTTTTTATCAGTTTGTTCGCTAACCGTTTTTCTCAATTTATATGCTGCGGTGAGGAGCAATAAATTTTATATCCTGCTAACGTACTATCTGCTTCCGGTAATTGCTGCTGTTATTGCGCTCTCAATTGAAGATAGTGAGGCAACTCCACTCATCCTGGTGGTAACTATCCCCTTTTTCATTACGCAATCCTACTTCTGTGTACGGTTTATAAAAGCTCTGGAGAAACCATAATCTCAGATTGCATTTCGTCACAATACCCAAAATCCTTATCCTCTCCGTGCACTCTGCGTAAATCTCTGTGCCCTCTGTGGTTAAAAAAATAGCAAATGAAAAAGGCGAAAAGTATATACTCCTCGCCTTTTGCTTTAGTCTTTATGCTTTCAGCTTTACTGTACTTTAAACGGCTTAGCTTTTTTAACACCGAAGTGCGGTTTGCCATTCGGGTTGATCTCATCCGAACCTACCAAATCCATCGCGCAACGGAAACCAACTTCGGCGCTTGCATTGTCCTCGTCCATAAAACGACGGGTTGCAGGGTTCAGCCAGAAAGCAAGGTCGTTCCACGAGCCGCCTTTGTAAACTTTAGAGTGGTCGTTAACCAAAGTAGTGGTACCGTATAACGAGTTGTTCACCGTATCCCTGAAACCACGGGCATCAGGATCATATGGCTTGCCTGCAAGTGCGTTTTTAGGCGCAGCGGCAGCAGCTTTCTTCAACGAATCTGATGTCTGCAATTGTGCCAGGTAATCGGCATATTTCAGCTTTTTGCCTGATGTTGCAGCCACACGGATAGGGCGGCCATATTTATCTTTTGCATATAGACCTTTCGACGGGTCAGCCAGTTCTTTATTGGTAAACTGGTTACCACGGAATGGGTTAAAGTCGTCAACTTCCTCAAACGAGGTCTGCCGATAAGTATCCTGTACCCATTCGTTCACGTTGCCTGCCATGTTGTATAAGCCAAAATCATTTGGTGGGTATGAACGTACCGGCGCTGTAATTTCGGCCTTATCATTCAGGTAACCACCCACACCGGCGTTGTCACCTTCGCCACGTTTAAAGTTGGCCAGGATCAAACCGCGTGTTGCCTTTTTAGGCGAGCGTACACCCAAACCGTTCCAAGGGTATACTTTATTATCGTTAATATTTTCAAACTGGGTATTGCCGGCAAGCGCTAACGCTGCGTATTCCCATTCAGCTTCTGTTGGCAGCCTGTAAGCCGGTTTCAAAATACCGTCTTCCAAACGGGCAGGCCTTACGGCTTTGCCTTTTGCGCCCGGGTTCAGATCGGGAAGCATTTTCTTACCGTCGAAACCTGCACCTCTATCCTGGCCATTCAGGTACATTTCTGTGTTGAAGGGAGCAGGGGTTTTTGGCGCCTGGCCATTTTTAGTATTTGCAGCCGAAGCTATAATGCCTTTTACGGCTAATATGTGCTCGTTGGCACGGTCGGTACGCCATTGGCAGTAATCCTGCACCTGGTCCCACGATACGCCCACAACCGGGTAATCTTCAAAAGCCGGATGGCGCAGATAGTTATTTACATATGGCTCGTTGTACGACAATGGGCTGCGCCATACCAGTGTATCAGGCAACGCGTTGTAATACAATTCATGGTCATCCGGGAAGGTGATGCTGATCCAGTGCAGGTAATCCAGCCAGTCCTGGTTTGATACCTCTGTTTCATCCATATAAAATGAAGGGATGGTTACGCGTTTACGCACGTTGTTATAGTCGTAAGTAACGTCCTGGTCGGCACTGCCGCCCAAAACATACGTACCGCCTTCAATAGCGATCAGACCCGGTCCCGGGGCGGGGTGGGTTTGCCTGAATTTTACATATCCGCCGTTTTTTCTGTCGTTGTAAGGTATACCTGTTTTTTCAGATACCTGGTGCTTTGAGCAACCACTTAACAACGCCGCCGCACCTAACAATACCAAAGCAGCTTTAGTAAAAAGTATTTTCATATTTTTACAGTTGTGTTCCTGATTTATGGAACGTAAAATTATAAATTTTTGTATAAAAAGCTAATTATTATAATTCGCAGGTCAATATAAATAAACCTTTTGAGTAGTTTTAAACGTAAAACGCTCCTGATGAGTTTCAATAATACAATTTATTTTGATTTAAAGAGTTTGCTCATTTGTAAATAAAAATAAGCGAATTTTGCGGAGATCAGGAAATATAAAACCGAATTGATTAGATGATAATTTTTACGCGTAAGGCAGGCTTAGTAATTGGGGCCATTTTGGCGCCGTTTTTGGCCGCTGCTCAAGTGTCAACAAATGGCAGTAACGCCAACGCTATACCAACCGCCGTTCCGTTCCTCACCATCTCGCCCGACTCCCGTTCCGGCGCCCTCGGCGATGCAGGCGTGGCATTATCGCCCGATGCTAACGCGAACTACTGGAACCCCTCAAAGCTGGCATTTATACAGGATGACGATCAATTGTCGGCTTCCTACAGTCCATGGCTGTCAAACCTGGTGCCCGACATTACCCTGTCGTACCTTAGCTATGCCCATAAAATCGACGACCGTAACAGCATCGGCGCATCCTTACGCTATTTTAATATAGGCCCGGTAAACCTTACCGGCAACAACGACGAATCACTCGGCACCTTTACGCCTGCCGAGTTTTCGGTCGACGTTTCCTATGCCCGCAGCTTTGGCGATAACTTTTCGCTGGGCTTAACCGCACGATATATCCACTCTAACCTGTCGAATGGTTCTGTTGGCACGCCTACACAGGGGCAGGGCAACGCCGTGGCGGCAGATGCATCCATGTATTACAGGAATAAGGATCTGCAGGAATTCGGCAATGCGGCAGAATTCGCTTTCGGCGCGGATATTTCCAACATCGGCACAAAAATGAGCTACGGCCCTAACCAGCCCGCACAGTTCCTGCCAACCAACCTGCGCATCGGCGCAGCCAACACCTGGAACTTCGACGATATCAGCAAGCTAACCTTCACGCTCGATCTCAATAAATTCCTCGTGCCCTCCAGCGGCGGTACCGATATCACCGTGCCACAGGGCATCTTCCAGTCGTTTTCAGATGTAAGCGGCAGCCAGGAGTTTAAGGAGATCTACTACTCTGCCGGTCTCGAATACTGGTATAACGACGTATTCGCATTGCGTGGCGGCTATTATTACCAGAACCCTGCCACCGGTGGCCGTAACTATTTAACCCTGGGCGTTGGCTTCAAATACCACGAATACGGGTTCGATTTCTCGTACATATCAGCCAGTCAGCAGAATAGCCCGCTGGCCAATACATTGCGTTTTACACTTTCAGCCGGTTTCGGCGCTACCAAATAACTGTGGGAAAAATACGGGTAGGTTTCGGGTTCGATGTGCACCAGCTCAAGGAGCAGCACCCCTTTGTATTGGGCGGCGTAAAGCTGGAGCACCATTCAGGCGCCTACGGCCATTCAGATGCCGACGTATTGCTCCACGCCATTTGCGATGCCCTGCTGGGCGCCGCCAACCTGCGCGATATCGGCTACCACTTCTCCAATACCGACGAGCGCTGGCGCGGCATCAGCAGCCTCGTCCTGCTGCAGCACGTCATCGGGCTGCTTAAAGAAAAAGGCTGGGCCATCGGCAATATTGACGCCATGATCACGCTCGAAGCCCCGAAGATCAACCCGCACATTCCAACCATGCAAGCCAACATAGCCAAAGCCGCCGGCATCGACGCGGATGACATCTCCATAAAAGCCACCACCAACGAAAAACTCGGCTTTATCGGCCGGGAAGAGGGGGTTGTGGCCTATGCGGTGTGTTTGATAGAGCGGGTGTAGAGGGTACGTTTTTTAGATCCCCTCTCGACCGCGTGCGCCTTAGCTTTAGCGGTGGCGCAGAGGGGGCGTGTAAGAAAGTGCGGCTGCAGGGGGTGTGTTTAACAAACTATGCAACTAATCTCTAATCTCTAACCTCTAATCTCTAACACAGGGCGTTGCCTGACGGCCGCGCTATCCGTTCATACTGCACGGGCCTTAACCACGAAGGCCGGTATCCACTACTATCGCTAACGCGGTTTGTCTGAACCATGATTTATAGGATTAAAAGATTACCCTGATGCACCTCTACCAACCTGTCACCCCACCACCCTGTCATTTTGAGCGGCAGCAAAGAACCTATGAACTATGCATGACCGACATGCATAGTCCGAAGTGCATAGTTTGCAGGTGTTTCATCATGTTCAGCATGACAAGGATATTTGTTATGCTGAGTGCTCGGTCAGGTAGCGAACGAACACCTCGACATGTATTAAAACATACTGTCATGCTGAACTTGTTTCAGCACCTCATTATGCCTATGTACTATGTATAGTCTGCTACCTATCTGTGAGGTGCCGAAACAAGTTCGGCATGACGGACATTTCGATAAGCATCAGGGTAATCCATTAATCCTACGAATCATGGTTCAGACAAACTGCGTTAGGGATAGAAGCGGATACCGGCCACGTGGCTAAGGCCTGCGCAGTATGAGCGCATAGCCCGCCCGCTTCTACCAGCGGGAACGCCCACTTTTTAGTAGCACTACATAGTTTGATAAACACACCCCTGCCTTTGCACGCTGCCCTACGCAACCCTTCTGCGCCACCGCTAAAGCTAAGGCGCACGCGGTCGAGAGGGGAACTTGAAAAGCATATTAACTATAACTGTCATTACTGCTCCATTAACCACAGATCACTAATCACCAACCACTACCACCCACCCCCAAATTTATTTTTCCTCAACCTGTTAATTATTACCTGCCTTTTACCTATTTTTATTATTTAAAATAGCTTACTTTGTAAGTTTAAATATCGTTTAGAATGGCAATTGAGGTTGAGGCCGGAAATTTACTTCAACAGATAAAATATCCCTCTGATTTAAAGCAACTTAGCGAAGAACAGCTGGAGCAGGTATGCCAGGAGCTGCGCCAATATATTGTTGACGTGGTTTCGGTAAATGGCGGCCACTTTGCTGCCAGTTTGGGTGTTGTTGAACTTACCGTGGCACTGCATTACGTGCTGAATACGCCTTACGACCAGCTGGTTTGGGACGTAGGTCACCAGGCTTACGGCCATAAAATACTGACCGGTCGCCGCGAGAATTTCCATACCAACCGTGAGTATAAAGGCATCAGCGGTTTTCCGAAACGCTCGGAAAGCGTGTATGATACTTTTGGCGTGGGCCATTCATCCACCTCCATTTCTGCTGCTTTGGGTATGGCCGTAGCTTCTGCCTACAAAGGCGAGACCGACAGGCAGCACATAGCCGTAATAGGCGATGGCGCCATGACCGCCGGTATGGCTTTCGAGGCGCTGAACCATGCGGGCATCGAAAACAGCAACCTGCTGGTGATACTGAACGACAACAACATGTCGATTGACCCGAATGTGGGCGCGCTGAAACAGTACCTTACCGATATTACCACTTCCAAGCCGTATAACCGTTTCAGGGACGATATTGCGCATGTGCTGTCGAAGATCTCGGCGATGGGCCCTGATGCGTTTAAATTTGCCAAGAAGCTGGAGAAAAGCGTAAAAGGCACGCTGCTGAAGAACAGCAATCTTTTTGAATCGCTGCAATTCCGTTATTTCGGGCCGATTGACGGTCACGATGTAAAGCACCTGGTGCGCGTGCTGACCGACCTGCGCGACATACCCGGCCCTAAGTTGTTGCATTGCGTTACCACTAAGGGCAAAGGCTATGCGCTGGCCGAAAAAGACCAGACCAAATGGCACGCTCCCGGCTTGTTCGACAAGATCACCGGCGAGATAAAAAAAGTAAAACACGACAAACCGCAACCGCCGAAATACCAGGATGTATTCGGCCATACCATAATTGAGCTTGCCGAGCAGAACCCCAAAATAATGGGCATTACGCCGGCGATGCCATCGGGCTGCTCGCTGAACCTGATGATGAAAGCCATGCCAAACCGTGCTTTCGACGTGGGCATTGCCGAGCAGCATGCCGTTACTTTTTCGGCTGGGCTGGCAACGCAGGGACTGATCCCTTTCTGTAACATCTACTCCAGCTTTATGCAGCGCGCATACGACCAGGTGATACACGACGTGGCCATACAAAAGCTGAACGTAGTGCTATGCCTTGACCGTGCAGGCTTTGCCGGAGCCGATGGCGCAACCCATCATGGCGCTTACGACCTTGCTTACATGCGGTGTATCCCGAACATGACAGTATCGGCACCGATGAACGAGGAAGAGCTGCGCAACCTGATGTACACTGCCCAGCAGGACGACATGGGGCCATTTGTGATCCGCTACCCACGCGGCAACGGTGTAATGGTAGACTGGCAGCGCCCGATGAAGGCTATCCCGGTAGGCAAAGGCCGAAAGGTCTGTGACGGTGAAGAGGTGGCGATACTCTCAATCGGCGCTATCGGCAATGAAGTGGTAAAGGCTACCGAGCAACTGAATGCCGAAGGCTACAACCCCGCCCATTACGACCTGCGCTTTGTAAAACCGCTTGATGAAGCACTACTGCACGACGTATTCACCAAATTCGATAAGATCATAACCGTTGAGGATGGTTGCCTGGAAGGCGGCATGGGCAGCGCGATACTGGAATTTATGGCCGATAACGGCTACAGCGCCAGCGTTACCCGCCTCGGTATCCCCGATAAATTTATTGAGCACGGCGAGCAGCCCGAACTATGGGCCGAATGCGGTTATGATGCAAAATCGATAGCAGCCAAAGTGAAATCACTGGCAGCCAAGCGTAATCATATTATTGCTTCTTAGGGGGAAGTCAGGAAAGACGGAAAGTCCGGAAGTCCGAAAGACAAGAGGACGGAAAGTCCGGAAGCAAGAGATTCTTTAAATCCTTAGTTCTAAAGCCTGCTAATTGAAAGCCGTTAGCGTACTATCTTTCGGACTTCCCGACTTCACTGACTTCCGGACTAACTTCAGTGCGACTGGAAACTTGCCAGATCAGTATAGAATTGACGGAATGAACTGCGGATGCCGATGGTTAACAAGCCGGTTTTGTCGTTGAATGCGGTATTCTTTTCATCGCGGTATATTCCGCTAAGCTCTAAACGCAGGTTATATTTTGGATTGAGGACAAAGGCAACTTTGCCTTGCAGATAATACATGTTGGTGGTTAAGCCCTGGCCGGTATAATTGTTGATGGTTTTAGCCGGGTTAGTGTAATCCTGAAATGGATTTTTGCCATAATTAAGGCCATTAATATCCAACCCATAATGCCCGTAGTCAGCCTCGCCTGAAAAATCCCACCTTTTGTAGGAGTAGTTTAGCAATGCAACACCTTCTCGGTAGTTAGCGCCCCAGGGTTGTGCAAGCGGTTCGCCGTTGATAGTGTAATTGATGATCGGGCCACGCTCTGAATAAGTATAAGGCTTGGCGTTGTTGCTTTCGACGAGATAATTAAGGCCGCTAACGCCGAACAAGTTCGCTCCCCTGAAACCCAGTTGCCAGGCATACTTATTACGTGAGCTGCCATCGCTTGAGAAGAAATTCTTTGCCTCAAACTCATCCAAAGCAAACTGGCCATACATGGTTATGCCATTGGCTATTTTCCATTTACCGTTAAGGCCGATCAGCGCATTATCCGGCGAGCCGTTTGATGCCTCCAATGGGCGCAGGAAGGTTATTGGATTAAGGTATGTTACGTCGAAGCCACGGTAGTGGCCTGCGTTGTCACGATCATACCAGATAATGTTATCAAAGAAGCCTAATGATACGCGGTTGCTCACGTTCCAGTCGAGGTAATGGAAGACGCCCCATTTATGGCGCTGATTGCCTTGTGCATCCAAATCTTCAGGGTCGTTACCGTACATCCACATGGCCATGTATTTAACATTGCCCAGGTCGCCGGTAAGCTTTAAGAAAGGGTAGGGCGATGCATAGTCGGATAACAACATCGACCGGTAGCCATCGCCTACAAAAGTACGGTCGTGACCTAAGGTGATATTCAGGTATTTATTTGGCGAATACGACAGGTTGGCGGTCCAGTAAAACCAATCATAGTTATTATAACCGTAAACATTGGCGCGTGCCTGGCCGGGGATCATACCGGTTTGATTGATGTAGGTAGAGATATACTCGGGGAAATCGCCCTGGTTCTCGAAACCCATAAAGTTGTAATAGAATTTATTGCTTACCGTACCGCCGAATTGCAGGCCGTACGAGTCGAGTGTAGTATTTTCTTTGCCTGCCAGGAAGTTTTTGCCAATGGTAAAATCGGGCAGTACATCTGCATAAAAAGTGCTGTTAGCGGTTTTGGTATCGATCAAATGCTCCTGGAAAAGTTTACGATAGCCCCAGCTATGCTGCTTGCCGTCGTTATTATAATTCATCAGCGAATCATAATGGGTTTTCAGCAAAGAGTCGTCGATAAAGAAAGGCTTTAGCGCTGTATGCTCGCGGGTAGAGGTTGAATAAGCATCCTGATCGAGCTTCTGGTAAAAATCATAGGAATAAGGCTGGTAAGTTACCTGCGCACGCGATGCGCCAACTGTTATCAATAATAAAGCAATTATTCCTAAAACTTTTTTCATATAAGTTGATATTACCAAATGTACGCTATTCAAAATAATTAAGGGTGCTGAAGCCGCCTTTTTTCAGATAATCATCCTTCTTCACCACATGCAGATCAGACATCGCCATGTCATGCACCAGTGCCTGCAGGTCATATTTTGGCTGCCAGCCCAGCTTTTCCTTTGCCTTTGTGGCATCGCCCATAAGCAACTCTACCTCGGTTGGCCTAAAGTACCGCGGGTCTATCTTCACCACAGTTTGCCCGAAACGCAGTACCTCTGCATTTAAACCCAATTCCTCCAGCTTTTGTTCATCGATATCGATAATTACACCCCGTTCATTTTCATCCTTACCACTAAACTCTATCTCGATACCCAATTCGAAAAATGCCATACGGATAAAATCGCGTACCGTGGTGGTTACGCCTGTCGCTATCACAAAGTCTTCCGCTGTATCCTGCTGCAGCATCAACCACATGGCCTCGACGTAATCTTTGGCATGGCCCCAATCGCGCAGGGCAGAGAGGTTGCCCATGTACAGGCAGCTTTGTAAACCCAGCGCTATTTTTGCCGCTGCACGGGTTATTTTACGGGTAACAAAAGTTTCGCCACGGATAGGGCTTTCATGGTTGAATAAGATGCCATTGCAGGCATACATGCCATAAGCCTCGCGGTAATTTACCGTTATCCAATAGCCATACAGCTTAGCCACCGCATAAGGCGACCGCGGGTAAAATGGCGTAGTTTCACTTTGCGGAACAGCCTGCACCAAACCATACAACTCGGAAGTTGATGCCTGGTAGAAACGGGTTTTGTTGGTTAATCCCAACAGCCTGATCGCCTCAAGCATACGTAACACACCTACGCCATCTGCATTGGCGGTATACTCAGGTGTATCAAAACTTACTTTTACATGGCTTTGGGCAGCAAGGTTGTAGATCTCGTCGGGTTGGGTTTCCTGTATAATGCGGATGAGATTGGTGGAATCCGTCATGTCGCCATAATGCAGGGTGAATTTTGCACCGAGATCATGCGGGTCGTGGTACAGATGATCGATGCGGTCGGTATTGAATAAAGACGAGCGGCGCTTTACACCATGCACCGTATAGCCTTTTTTCAGCAGAAACTCGGCTAAATACGCGCCATCCTGACCGGTTATGCCTGTTATGAGGGCTGTTTTCATCTGTAATGGTACAGTGTAAATTTATTATTACAAATATTGGCAAATTTTTGTAAAAGCTCGTTTAAATCAACACATACTGATCATAATTCATGCGGCTTAAGCAATTTTAAGCCTGCAATCCGTTTAAAATCTGAAGTGTTACTGGTGATGAGGGTGTGGGCGTTAATTAAAGCGGTTGATGCTATTATTGCATCGGGAGTTTTTATCCGGATTGATTTTTTTAGTGTGATAGTAGCATTGACAATATCATCGGTGAGTTGAATGATATTGGCATTTTTCAAAAATCCGATCATCCTGCTTTCTTCTTCAGGAGAAATATTAAATCCTAATATCTCAATTTTAGTAATAACTGAAACATTTAGACTGTCATCGAAGATGGCATCGAGTGCTTCCAATTGATATTCGGCAAATCTTTCTGCAACGTAATCGATCAATACATTGCTATCTACAAGGTATCCCATTCGTCCCTGCTCTGATTGATATGCTGATGTAATGATTCTGCGCTCTTGGCAGATAGAAACCCTCTTAATTTTGAAGGTTTAGTTTTAGTGGGGGATTGATCTGCACTTTCCTCAACCTCAAAAGCGATCACCTCAATCAATTTACCTATCATATCTTCAGGCAATTTAATTGTAAGATCACTGTTTTCCGATTTCAGGATTGCTCGTACCATATACAAATATATTCAATTAAACGCAAAGATGATACCCGTTTATCACATCCCCTCCACCGCTTCTTCCAACTCCTTATACCAAACCTCACCGTACTTGCGTATCAGCGGCTCTTTCAAAAATTCATGGATCTTGATCTGCAACTGGTCGCCAAATGAGCATGCAGGGCTGCAAATGCTCCAGCGGTCGTAATTTAATACATCAAACTCGGGGTATTTGGTAATGCGGATAGGGTATAGGTGGCATGAAATAGGTTTCTTCCAGTCGATATCGCCATTCTCATAGGCTTTTTCAATGGCGCATTTGGTGATGCCATTTTCCCAGATGACGTAAGCGCATTCTTTATGGATATCAACGCAAGGGGTAGTATAATCGCCCTCAAAATCTGTTACGTATGCACCTTCCTTTTCGACGGTTGCGATGCCTTTAGCTGTCATGTAAGGCTTTACTTTGGGGTACACAGCGGTTATCCTATCCAGCTCATCCGAATTCAATGGCGCGCCCGAATCGCCTTCAATACAGCATGCACCTTTGCACTTGTTCAGGTTGCATACAAAATTGTTCTTCACCACATCCTCGTGCACCAATACGTTGTCAACTTCAATCATTTCACTTAACGGGGTTTAATGGATATTTCAAACTTTTTGCATCCAGCAGATCCATTGTTAAACTGCCTACAACTACTTCTACATGCGCCTTAATCGGGATGCGGTTGCCATCGGCTGTTATCCAAAGATACAGCTTGCTGTCTTTCCTGAAAATACGGCCTGGAATAATTGTGGGGTTAAATTTATAACAATTAAATGTACCGAGCGAACAATCCGTTTTTTCTTTACCCACATAGGTAATGGTGAGCGTATGTACGCCATCCTCCAGGAAATAGTCGAGGTCGAATTTCTCGCCGATCTTCATCTTTGTCACATCCAGGTTGCGGGCAAAGTAATAGGCCGACAGGAAATCAAAAACCTGCCCCTTGAATGGAAAAGTACCTTTTGCCGCTGTTATCTTTTCAGTACTATGGTCGAAGGTAACTTTATCGCTATGCTTATAACTCGACTCATGCCTGTTCTCGGCATAGAAATATGGGAGCAGCGTTTTTTCATCGATATAGGTTTCGTAACGGTTACGTACCTTGTACAGAAGATCGAATGTACCGGCGGTCTTGGCATCGGCAACGATGTGGTAAGCAGGATTGCCTTCAAATTTGATGTCTGTATTTTCTACCTTTATATCAGCAGTAGCGGCAGTAAAAAAGCCATATTTAAGGCGATAGCTTAATTCTTCGCCGGGCTTAAAAACTGTTTCGGGGGCCTTCTCCAACTGCTGGGCAAACAGCGGTGATGAAATGCCTGCGAGTATAAAAGCAATAAAAAGGAACGGTCTCATTATTTAGTACTTAGCCTTTGGAACGGTCTCATTCTTATGAGGAACATTACATTCCGTTTCAGATGATACACTAACGGCTAAAAAGGAAGTTTATTCTTTACGCTTGTAAATAGGTACGGTTGAGCACGGTTCGCCATACATCAGGCTTTTGGCAACTGGGGTGAGTACACGGGTAAGCTCAACATAAGCTGATACCGGCACAGGTATATCGCCGCAACCTTTCAATACAATGCGCTGATCACGGTATTGCTCCAGGTCTGCCTTTTGTATTTCTTTCAGGAATAGTACGCTTTCAAGCGCATCCAGATCACCGAAAACTACATCGGCGGCATATGGCGCAAGCCTGTTGGCCAGCAGCATATAGGCCCATGCAGGTACAATAGCATCGGCGGTACAGGTTACACCTACATTTTTGCCGGCGTATTGGCTCCAGTCGTGGCCCTTTACAAACTCACGAAAATCCTTCTCGCGCAATATCAGCTCCATGTACAGGTTATCCTTTATATCATACAGCACACGTTCGCCTTTTGGATAAAAAGATGCCGGGTCGAGTGTGGTTAAGCCACTCATGGCCACTTTGTTCACTATATTTTCCTGTATTTCCATTTTTCCTTAAAATAAAAATCCGGGAACAGTTTAACACTATTCCCGGATGCAAAAATACTTTAAATATGGCTTATAAGAACTTGCTCCTGTAATCTTTTACATTCGCCTTATCTTTCAGCGCTTCAAATATCATTTGTTCGGCACGCTGTGCCAGCATCTGGCCCATTTGCTGCTGCTCCCTTACTACGTTAGTTAATGGCGCAGGTTTTACAAAACCATCAACGCTAAATACATACACACCGGCAGTACCTTCAAGCGGAGCCGATAATTTGCCCGGGCTTGAACCGAAGGCAGCACCGATCAGCTTATATTCTGCACCACCTGCCGGAACAACAGGATTGGCAAATACTATATTTTGTAACGGAACAACTGCTGCACCAACCTTTTGCGCAAGCTGCGGAAGGTTTACTGCACCATTTTTAGCTGCGTTAAACTTATCGATGAGCATTTTGGCTTTAACGTGTGTAATTACCATCGGTTTTATCTGCGCTTTCACGTTTTCCAACGGCAGTATGCCTTTTGGCCTTATTTCTGTCAACTGTGCTACCACGTATTGGTTGCCGAGGGTATAAACCTGGTCGGTAACGTCGCCAACTTTAGCCTTGAAAGCCCATCTAACAACTTCGCGTGCATTAGGTATCTGGCCTAAGGTGCTGCCCATTGCAGTAACATTTTGTGCAGGCAATACTGCAAGTTTTTCGCTGGCAGCCTCGCCGGTGAAGTTATCATTTACTTTACCCAAAAATGCCTGGGCTTTGCTGTAGGCTGCTGATTGTGTCGCAGAACTTGAAGTTAATGCCTTGTCGACAACTGCAACCTTCACCACTTTCTGCGAACCTTTTTGATCCTCGATCTCGATGATGTGTACGCCATACTGGCTTACAACGGTTTTGATATCGCCTTTTTTGCCGTGGAAAGCCGCATCCTCAAACTGCGGCACCATTGCTCCACGACCGAATGTGCCCACTTCCCCGCCTTTTTCGGCCGAACTTTTATCAATTGAATATTTTTGAGCTATATCAGCAAATGTTGCTTTCCCGCTCTGTATAAGTTGTTTTATTGAATCGGCAGTTTTTTGCGTAGCCGCCAATGATACAGTTACCTGCAAAAGGATATGCCTTGCCTTAACGGAGTCGGGGCCGGTTTCTGTAGCGATCAATTTGGCGATCTTAAATGAGCCGGTTGATTGGTAAGGGCCGTAAACAAAGCCTGGCGAAGCATTCAGCATCAGCGAATCGATCTTCGGATCGAGCTGGCCTTTGTGCTTCCAAACTATCGGCTCTTTAGTATCGGCATTCATGGCAACAAATGTCGAGTCATCTTTTGTTGTTTTGAAATCAGGCAACAATTTCTCAACCTGCTCTTTTATAGCGGCTGAATCTCCCTTTGAAGGTGCTGCATTAAAGCTTACATACTGTAATGTGCGTGTTTCTTCAGGGTTATCAAATTCCTGCTTGTGGTCATTGTAATAGCTCTGGTAATCATCATCAGAAACTGAAACCTTGTTATCAGGTATCGATGAATAATCAAGCCTTACATATTGAAGATTAACCAGCTTGTTTTTAGCCTCGTAATCATCCTTGGCGTCAAGCGAGTTAACATACAGGCCGTTAGCCACAACGCTCAGGTATTTTTCATTACGTTTTGCGTCAACTATCTGGTTAAGGAAGGCTTTCCAACGGATAAAGGTTGGGTCAGTTTCTTTAGCCTGTGAGATACGCGCCAGGAACTGGTTTAACCTTGCCCTGTCAACCTGCCCGTCCGCGCTTTGGAAAGCCTGCACTATCTGCTGATTAGGGTTATTGCCCTGTATCATGTCGCTTTCTTCGGCTGTGCCTACAGTCAGTCCCAGCCTGTCCATCTCGTGGTTCATGATCGCATCACTTATCATACGCTGCCAGGCAGTTTCCTGTATGTATGATGCGTACTGAGCCGGCAATTCGCTTTGATGCGATTGCTCTTCGAACATAGTAGTAAGCTCTTTAACCTTGTTGTTATAATCGCTGTCGGCCAATGTTTGGCCGGCCACTTCGCCAACAACAGTAGTGTCGTCGCGGAAAAAACCATTACCGTAATGCACCACGTCCATCGCGATGAAAAGTAACAACGCAAGCGCTATCATGGCGACTAATATTATCCCCATGCGATTGCGCAAAAAACTCATTATTCCCATAAATCTCTAATAACTATTTATATACGTCCCCCAAAAAAGAGGCGCAAGATACAACTTTTAGTAAAATTATCTAATCAAAATTTTTAATGAATTTGAGCCTGCTGGGTATCCTTTTCATCCACGTTAAATATGCCGTTCATTTTGTCTATCGTCCAGTGCTCAAAACTCTGATCGCTGGTAAATCCAATGCCATGGGTGATATCGCCATTGGCCATGGTGATTTCTACCGCCTTGTTTGAATGCATTTTTTTGGTTGCCTGGTCCCATATCAGCTCATCAGAACGGAAAATGTCGCCTTTGGCATTTTTAGCCACTACGTTTTTATGAAATTCTATTTTGTTTGAGGATTCCCGCTGTATGCCGGTATCGGCAGTGAGGTCGCCCATCTGGCTCAGGTCGCGGTCGTAAATAAGAATATGAACGCCCTTTGGCATTAAATTATAAGGATTTTTACCGGCGGTATACTTCAGTAACAGCGGCGATAAGACCTTAAACTTTACATGTGCCGAATCGCTAAAAATGATGTCGACGCCATGCATAGTATCAACATCCATATTTTGGATTGCCGATAACTGATGTATCTTGTTGATATCATTCTCGCAAGCCGGCAACAAAAGCATGGCTGCCAGGAGTGCCGGCAAACATAATTTTGAGATATGTTTTACGCCGAGTAACATGTGCGTGAGATTATTCGCCAAGCTTTTGTTTAACAAACCACCTGTCGTTCATGGTGAATGACAAATGGAAGTTAACATATGTTTCGCGCACAAGACTGTTTTGCAGGGTGCCTTCGCGGCCTATTTCGGCGGCTAAATTTACGCGGTAGAAACTGGTAAAGTTGGGGCGAAGAGGCAAACCCATACCAACAGTAACCGCATAGTTTTTAATGTTGGTAGTATTATTGGTAGTAGGATCGTTTACATTCACATACGTTTGATTGTACTCAAACCCAAGCTGATAGCCAACAGTTGCCCAGTAATTGTTCAAAGCATCGTATTTAGGTGTAAACTGACCGCCGACATTGAATGATTTGCTGTCCTGCAAGCCCTGGTTAACGCCGCCGATAGTAAACTGCGACCATTTACCCATACTGTACTGACCGCCAACCACTAATTTATTATCCTGCATATAGGTAAGCCCGAAACTGTTCATTAAAGGCAGTTTGATCTTATTTTTAGGATTTTTAGTGCTTTGAAGTGTATCAAGCGGGGTATTCTGGTTGCCGCTGTCATCATAATTATATTGGTATACAAGGTTTGTATACTGACTGTTGATGCTATTGTTTAATGAGCCTGAATAGCCCAGTGTTATATGCTTTGTATTAGACAGGTCGATAACATACTGCGCGCCGTAATCATAGCTCACGCCGCCTATAGCATAGGAGTTCTCAATACGTGAATCAAGCGTGCCCGGCAGGTTTGGGATCTCAGTTGAAGCGTATTGGTGCAGTTTACCAAATATGTACGATATGTTACCCCCCACAAAGAAATGGTTGCCTATGTTAAAGCCATAGCCTATATAAGCTTTGGTTAAACCGCCATCGCCGTTATACAAGTAATTTACTGCGTTTGTGTCAGCCGGCAGGCCAGTGCCGAAATTACTTTTGGTTACCTTATAATTATAACCCATTTGGCTGTACGGCATCGCACCAAAACTAAAGGCCGAATGCTTGCTCAACGGGAATGCAAAAGCAATGTGGCTAAACCTGAAGTTGCCATTCGATTGGTTAGGCTGGCCGTTTTGGCTCAGCGTTATAGTCTGTCCGTATAAGCCAACATCAACAGTAGTTAAACCAATGGCGCCGTATGACGCGGGATTTGCGGGGTTGATATTGAAATAACCGCCAAACTGGTTTGTAGCTGTTGTAATACCGCCCATGCCTATATTTTGCGGCAGCGCCTGTGGCACCAATTCGCCTAAACCAAACTGCGAGTATGGAGAACTTGTGGTAGCTGTTGATTGTGCGCTAACCTGGTAAACTATAGTAGCAAGTATTACTGTTATAAAAAGTCTGGTATATTTAATCATTATGCTTTTGTATCGCTGCGTTTAATCCTTTTAGAACCAGGTAAGGCTCATTTTTAATATAGGGGGCAAAGATGCTATTTTTCAATAGAGTATCAAAAAAAATACTGTCGCCCCCGCTCAGTATAATATTTAGTTCTACACCCATAGGGCAGTAGCTGTCAATAAAGCCTTCCAACTCGTATTTTATGCCGTTCTGCACGCCCGAGCGTATGGCTGTTTGTGTGCTATCGCCATAAGCTGCGCAAAAATTAGCATCTTCATTTACCACCGGCAATGCTGCCGTATAGTAGTTTAATGCTTTATAACGCATATTTAACCCGGGCGATATACTGCCTCCAAAATAATTGCCGCGGGCATCTACATAGTCGTATTTTATGCAGGTTCCGCCGTCAATTACAAGGTTGTTTTTTTGGGGAAAGAGATGATGAGCGCCAATAACACCAGCCAGCCTGTCAAGCCCGAGTGTTTGCGGTGTTTTGTAATGATTGGTGATCCCTGCTGTCATCCCTGCATTAAAATTTATTAGCGGCACTTTTTCGCTTATTGTGCCCTGCCATTGCTCATTAGTCTTTTTTACTGTACTGATGATAGCTTTTTCAATGCTATGCACACGCAGAAGATCATCTAATAACTCCGTTTCTATTTGCTCATGCTGTTCTGCCTTTATCAACTCATCCTGCTCAAAAACAGCCAGCTTGGTATATGTGTTGCCTATGTCAAAAACCAGGTTGGCCATCAGGCTTTAACCATTGATAATATCGATTCAAATAAAGCCAGTCCGTCTTCATTGGCCAGCAGGCTGTCCGAAGCGCGTTCAGGATGCGGCATCAGGCCAAATACGTTACGATTGGTGTTGCATACGCCTGCGATGTTTTCCAGCGAACCGTTAGGGTTGGCATCATCGGTAATGTTACCGGCCTCATCGCAATAGCGAAATAATACCTGGTCGTTATCGTTAATGCTTTTCAGCACGTCTGCTTCGGCAAAATAATTGCCCTCGCCATGTGCAACAGGTATTTTTAATGCCCTTTGCAGGTCGATCTGCGAAGTGAGCATCGAGTTATTGGTTTGTGCTTTCAGATGGATATTGCGGCAGATGAACTTGCGCGTACGGTTATGCAATAACGCACCCGGTAAAAGGCCTGCTTCTGTCAGTATCTGGAAACCATTGCAAATACCCATCAGGTAACCGCCCTTGTTGGCGTACTGGATCACTTCCTGCATGATCGGCGAAAAACGTGCAATAGCGCCTGAGCGCAGGTAATCTCCGAAGGAAAATCCGCCGGGCAGCACTACAAAATCAACACCTTGCAGGTCGTGGTCTTTATGCCAGAGCCTAACCACTTGCTGGCCCATTACTTTTTCAAGTACATAGATGATGTCTTCATCGCAATTGGAGCCGGGGAATATTACTACGCCAAATTTCATGAGGGTACCGGGTTTTAGTGAACAATAAAACTATCACAGCCTACGGGCCATAAACAGTTTCACGCTACAAAACTAACATAACCTGATAAATATGGACGAATATTAAAGTTAAAAAGTGTTAAACTGGAAGTAGATGATACCCGCGAACAGGATAAAATATAATAACTCGTAAAACCACTTTGCGTTGGCATACAGGAAATAGTAGGAGAAAAATACCGCTGCCGGAACCGCGCAGAGCAGGAAATGATTAAGGCTGAAATCCGCCCGTACATAAAAACATAAGCCGCCGATAATAAATACAAAAAACAGTAATTGGAACGACTTACGCACATGCACGTAGCTTCGGAAGAAATTTTCGCGCAGCTTTACTACGCAAAGTACCAGGATGATGATTACCGGGACAAGAATGAGATAGTTATAATAATCGATATTAATATGGTTGGGGAATTTGGTGCTTAACGGCGTCCAGATATGATAAAAATCGGTTAGACGGTTGTTGAGATAATCATAAACCGCCAAAAAGAAAAAAATGGTGGCATAACCAAATACCCCGGCTACCCATTCGCGCCAGTTGAACGGCCTGAAGATGATGAGCGCTACCCATATAATAAGGAACAGGTAAATGAACGGAAAGTAGATCAAAGTACCCGCCGCCACGATCATCCCCAGGTCATATGCCGCCGCCTTGCCGCTGTCGCTTTTGTAAAAATCCAGTAGTTTAAACAGCATCCATATCAACAGAAAGTTACACAGCAGGGGCTGACTCAAAACCATGAACGGCGTAAACAACGCGGTTAACGTTACATAACCCAATGCCGGCAGAAAGGATGGCTTACCTAACAGATTGTAATGGTTTACCATGGTGTTGAGCATGATGGCTTGGGCAAGGACGATCACTGCCGCGAGAAAAATGTTTAGCTGTATGCTGATGTATTGCTCATAGCCGGCGGGCACAAGCGTACGTGCGAACGGCTCGAGCAGGGTAAAATTTACATGACCGGGCGTATTTACCAAAAAACCAACACGCAGCGCAAACAGTATGATAATAAGCCATAAAATATTAATGGGATTATAATTTCTGAATGCCCTGATGATCATGATACTTTTCGAGGCAGCAATATTAGGTGAAAATTTGAATAGGAGGAAAATATATAACGAAAAACAAACAGCTTCATTGCGAGGAGTGAGCAGGGCAGTGTGTGCACAACGACGTGGCAATCCTAAAGCAACAGGCGGTACACGGCTATCGAAGCAAGTTTGTTACTTATCGCTTTAAAATTGCCACGCTGCGCTCGCAACGACGCTTCGAGAAATGATATTACTTCCTTGCATATTTCCGCACCATATCATCTACGATCTGCGCAGTTTCATCCGGAAAATTCACGATGATCTTTTTATCGTCTGCTATCCACTTATTGAGATGGGCAGAAAAATGATCATCTATTTCCGCTATTACAGGCACGCCCAGCCGCGAAGCTGCCAGCGCGTTACAGCGCTGCTCGTACTGGCCCGTCATGGGTATCATGAGCAATTTCTTTTGCAGGTAAAGCGCTTCGGCAGGGCCTTCAAAACCACCACCTGTAAGTAAACCCGTGCAGCTTGCCAGGCTCTTGTTAAACTCCTCGTTATTTACCGGGTAGATGTGCACATTGTCTTCCTGAACGGGTACTTTTTGTCGTTTGGAAAAAATATGCCACTCCGCATCGGTTTTGCTCAGGTGTCCAACTAGTGTCCTGTCATCATAGGCCGGCAGGTAAACGGTATAGTGCCCCTTGTTTGACGTTTGCATATTACGTACCTCGCTGCGGATAACGGGTGTATGGATAAAATCGGCATACCGTTCAAAATGAAAGCCGATATGGTAGGTTGTGGGCGAATAATATTTAAACAGCCACTCGGCATAGTTCCATTTGTTTGGCCGGGGCGTTTTTTTGGATACGAACGAGCATTGATGGCTCAACGAAACCGACGGCACTTTTTGCAGTCTGCAGGCCCAGGCGCTTACCGGCTCAAAGTCGTTGATGATGAGGTCGTAATCTTTCAATGGCAGGTTGTGCATGTCGCGCCACAGTTGCGGCAGGTCCATTTGTTTGAAAGTTGCCCACCTGTCTACCCCGCCTTTTGTGCCAAATACGAAGCTGAAACCATGAAACTTGTACTTAAGCGGCTGGGAAAGACTTACTTCGGCCTGGGTGCCGCTCACCAGCAGGTCGAGCTCGCCATATTGCTGCAGCAGCGGCACAATCTCCCGCGCCCGGCTGATGTGGCCGTTGCCTGTGCCCTGTATAGCGTAAAGTATTTTCATAGTTGATGCCAGCAAATTAATAAAGATACTTCAAAGCGCATTGCCACAATAAATTTTATTATAATATTGCACTAATTAATTAAAACCTTGATCCTTAAAAAGCCCCACAATGACCTATGCAGGTAATAAAGTAATTAACGCAAACAATATTGTTTCTATGGTGCTTATTTTAGCGCTCATAGTACTCGCTATAGAAGACACCAAGGACAGGCCATTTTTTTTAATAATGATGCCGGTGATATTTCTTATAACTACTGCGGAAGCATTTTATTTTGAAATGAATGATGGTGAATTTATTGTAAAAAATTACCTGTTACCATTGGTGGGTATCAGGTATGGGTTGCATGAGATAACACAGATACAATTACTGAATACAAACTCCAGATCCACTGCAAAAGCACGTTTAAAAGTAATACGAGGGGAAAAGAAATCTATGGGATTTAGCGCCGCCTGTTTAAGCATAAAAGATTGGCAATCCCTCATTAATGATCTTAGAAAATATAAAATCGATGTATCTGTAGAATCTTACAGCCTGAAAAATTATATCGGTATACCTGAGGACTAAATCTTATTTATTCATCTTAGTTCCTGCCGGAAATTCCAGCCTGAAGGCCGTTCCCCGGCCGGGCATGCTTTCAACGCTGATAGTACCGTTGAGACTTTCCACCTGCATTTTTATCATAAACAGGCCCATGCCTTTGCCTTCCACCGTATAGTCAAACCGTTTATACAAGCCGAAAAGATGCTTGCCGTGTTTTTCCAGGTCGATGCCTTTGCCGTTATCTTTAAAAATGATAACCAGCTTATCGCCCTGTATAAAATTATTGATCCGAATGACAGGCTGCACTTCCGGCCTGCGGTATTTAATGCTGTTGACGATGAGGTTATAGAAAATACTGTGCATGTAGTTTTTGAGGGTGAGGATGCTTTGTACCTCAAAATCAACATTTACCAGCACATTCTCACGTTTTATCAGGTAGCCTATGCTTTCGGTAATATCGCGCACCAGCCCTGAAAACTTCACGTCCTCTATCTTTTCATTTATTTCGCTGTTGATCTGCAGGATGTGGTTAAGATCGATAATGATATTATCCAGCTTGTTTACCGATGTACCCAAAGCTTTCAAAATACCTGCATCATCTTCGTGTTGAACTTCCAGATCCTCCAACATTGCCGACAGGCCGATGATATTCGCCACGGGCGCGCGCAAATTGTGCGAAACAATGTAGGTGAACTGCTCCAGGTCGGCATTGCGTTTTACCAGGTCGGCGGTCATTTTCTCGCGTTCAGTATCGGCTGTTTTCCTGTCGGTTATATTGCGCACGGTAAGTATGTAGCCAATATTTTCATTCTTGTGGCCGCGTACGCCCATCCAGGTCACATCATACCAGTCAGTCGTGCCATCGGCCACTGTAACGGTGGATTCGTAGTTTACAATGCGCCTTTCGCGCAGGTCGGTTAATACGCGTTCCAAAACTGATCTGCGGGATTTTGTAAAGAATTGGTAGGCCGATAAGCCGCGCTTTATATCCCTGCCGAGGTTTCGTATACCCAGTTTTCCGCCATTGTTGTTGAAGGATACCAACTTCAGCTCATTATCAAACAAGAAGATGGAAAGGTCCGTATTCTCAAACACAGAGCGCATATTTGCTTCCGATTGCGCCAGCAGGTTTTCGGCCTGCTTACGGTCGGTAATGTTGGTATGGATCACTACCGCGCCTTTATAATTATTGTTTTGCAGCGGCGCCACCATTACATCATACCAGCGTTTCTCTTTTTTGGTTACCCATTCGTATTCCAGGCTATAAGTATTGCGGCGGCCTTTTACCACGCTTTTTATCCCTTTGGCCACTTTATTGCCATCGGCATTGCTCATGCCCATGGCCCGCTCGCAAAATGCCAGGTAGTTGTAACCGATGCCAAAATTCGGCAGCCCCAGGTTGTTATCAAGCGTAAATTTTTTCCATGAATCGTTTACAGTAATGATCTTGTAATTTTCGTCAAGCAGCGCAATGTTCGGAGGCAGGGCATTCAGGATAGCAGCCTGGGTTTCGGCGGCCTGCTGGTTACGCTCACGCAGCTCTTCGTTGTGCTTTTGCATGGTAATATCACGCACAAAAACCGATAGCCCGGCAGGTGAAGGGTAAATATGGTTCTCCTGCCATAAATTTAGCGGCGCATTATAATCTACGTTGCTTACATACTGTTGCGTTTCGAGCGCGCGGTGTAAAGCTTTGTATGTTTCAGAGCCCACTACATCGGGGAATAGGCTCCAAACATATTTACCAATGAGGTCTTCTGGGGGGATGCCCACTATTTCGCCTATCCGCTTATTGGCATAGGCAAAGCACATATCATTGTCAAAAGCTATAAAGCCATCGGTAATGCTGTCGAGTATGTTTTCAACCTGGGCGGTTTTCTGCCTGATTTCTTCATTTGCCAGGATCTGATCGGTAATATCCCTGAAATTGCACACGATGGCATTGATGTTTTCATCGTTCAGCCAGTTGGTATAGATGCATTCTGTCCAAATATAATATCCCTTTTTATGCTTTGATCTGAAGGTGGTTTTAAACGGGATGCCCGGTTTTTCCATCACCTTGTCAAATGCCTCCTTTAGTAAATGACGGTCATCAGGATGCACCAGGTCGTCAACTACGCTGCAGGCTACGTCCTTGTCCGTCCAACCGTTTATGCGCCCGGCAGAAAGGCTGCGATAGATAACATCGTGCTTATGATTGAAGAGCGAAATGCCGTCATAGCTGCTCTCTATCAACTGTTGAAAGCGAAGCTCGTTGGCGATGATCTTTTGTGTATTGTCCTTTACACGTTGCGTGAGCCTCAAATTTTGCGCCTCTTTACGGTCATCGCTTTCTTTGCGATCGGTTATATCGCGTATCATTTTTGCAAACCCTATCAGGCGGCTGTTCTCATCATAAATAGTGGTATAGGTAATATCTGCCCAAAATTCAGATTTATCCTTCCGTACGCGCCAGCCTTCGGCATGAAAAGTCCCTTGTTTAAGTGCTTCGTTAAGGTTTCTTGATGGCTCGCCTTTTTTAATATCATCCTGCCTGTAAAATAAAGAGATATGCCTGCCGATCACTTCTTCCTCGGTGTAGCCTTTTATGTGTTGTGCACCAAGGTTCCAGCTCATGATATACCCATTCGGGTCGAGCATAAAAATGGCATAGTCCTGTACGTGGGTAACCAGGAGCCTGAAAAGTCGTTCGTCAATATTTTTGCTGAAATCTCCGCTTTCAGCAGTAATCATACTACGCAAGGTTTTATAGGTTTAGTCAAATAAATGCCGCTTACGAAAGCCTGGGGGAAGCCTGTTCGCATTAAGCGATAAGTAAAAGTAAAAATTTTCCCCCCACACTTTGGTGAAGTAACAAAGATTTTTTTCAGCAAAATGAACAGGATGTCTGTTCATTTTGTTCATTTTATATTTCTAAGAAATAATTGGCTTATTAATTGAAATTCAATTAACTAATTCTGAATAGTTACCCGGCTTCCTGTCTGAATCTTTCCAGCAGCGCTCTCACATCCATTTTGGCATCCAGGTCTTCAATATCGGTTTTGTCGTCATCGTCTACTTCTTTAATAAAGTCTTCAGGCCTGTAATGGAAGATCTTCCATTGCCTGTCGTGGTATTCTAAAGCACTTAAACTTTCAACCCAATCGCCTGAATTTAAGTATATAACCGAGCCTTGTTTATCGGTTGAGTCAATTTTCCTGATCTCGGCATGGTGAATATGGCCGCAGATCACGTATTGATAGCCTTTATCTACTGCCAGGTCGGCAGCAGTTTGCTCAAACTGGTTAATGAATTTTACGGCATCCTTAAATCTTGCTTTCACTTTTTGGCTGAAGCTCATTTTTTCGCGGCCTATTGCAGTGAGCAGCCAGTTGGTAAGGCTATTGATTAGTATCAATGTGTCATAACCTACCGCGCCCAATTTGGCCAGCCATTTGGAATGCTGCATTGTAACGTCGAACACGTCGCCATGGAAGATCCAGGCTTTTTTGCCGTCGACGTTCAGCACAAGTTTATTAAGTAACTGGAATGATCCCAGGTTCATGTCGGTGAATTTGCGCAGCATTTCATCGTGGTTGCCGGTAAGGTAATATACCGGGATGCCATCGGTAACGAATTTCAAAATGCGGCGCACTACTTTCATGTGCGTTTCGGGCCAGTACGATTTGCTAAACTGCCATATGTCAATAATGTCGCCATTAAGGATGAGCATTTTTGGCTTGATGCTCTTGAGGTATTTGAGCAATTCTTTGGGATGACACCCGTAAGTGCCTAAATGCACATCGGATATCACTACGATATCAACATCACGCTTTGCCATAAAATTGGGGGGATATTTGTCCGTCCGGCAAATACGGCCGGTGATTTATGTTTAATGAAATGAGCCAACGCTTATTCGTCGCCTTCTTCTTCATTTACTTTTAATTCATAAGGGCTGAAATAGTACACGCCGAGTATGATCAGTAAGCCTAAAACAACCAGATAAGAATATTCGAGATTCATTACCGTGAAAAAATTATATAAGTACAAATATCGTTAGATCAAATTATCTGAATGTTAAGACTTTATTAAAAGAAAATTGTTTAACCTGCTGGTTGAATTTATTTTTCAACTTATTAACAATTGTAGATGAGGAAGGGACAAGAATTACACGGATGGGTGCGAATTTCACTGCAAGAAGCCAGTAGCTTGATTATCAATCCGCGAAATTCGTAGCAACCGATCTTGAGATCAGTGCAAATCTTTTTTGATCCTGTTTAATTGCTTGAGGTGGTGCTCCAAATGGATGCGGATAAACTTTAACCATTGATTAGCATTGAGCATGCCCATACTTGGGTGTTTGGAGCGGCGGGTTGAAGGATTTTCGCTAATGAGCGCAGCCATAGCCTCCATACGCTGGCGGCATTTTACGATGAGGTTTTTGGCGTCTTCCTTACTGATCTTTTGCGGGGCCATCCTGGCTGCAGCAGCATCGGGCGTTTTGATCTTAATTGGAGGGAACAGGCCGGTGAACAAGACATATTTCCCTATCCAGTTTACACCGCCGCTTACGGGTTTGGATGTTTTGTGCGTACATCGTTCCAGCATAATGCTGCCGCCGATAGAAGCCTGCATGATGTGTGAATAGACCTCGGCAAACGACCAGCCATCCATTGGCGGCGTAAGTATAAACCGTTCATCTGGAATAATATCCAGTTGACTGCGGTAATTATCCAGCGCGGTGTTGATGGCTTTGAGTTCTTTGGCGATGTTCACGAGGGTAAAGATAAAGAAGAAAATATTGTAGCGAAATTTTATTTGTACGGATTATTTCCGTATTTTTGTTTAAATCATAATAATTATGGAAAAGCAATTAGCGGTAACAAAAAAGGCAAGGTTTGATGCAAAAATACCTACGGCCCAAAAAGAATTGTTTGAATATGCTGCCAGTTTAGGAGGTTTTAGAACTTTAACTGACTTTATTATTAATACTGTGCAGGAGAAGGCCAGCGCTATAATACAAGAACATAATATCATATTAGCTTCTGAAAAAGACAGGGAAATATTTTTTGACGCTCTTATGAATCCGTCAGGCCCTAACGAAAAACTGCGTAATGCTGCCGAGCAATACAAAAATTTTATATCCGATAATAAATGAGTGTCCGTATAGAACTGCTTAATGCGTCTTTTAATAAAAAAGACTTCAGTTGCGGTAAAGACATGCTGGATGATTACTTGCATTTGCAGGCAAGTCAGGATGTAAAGCGTAAGCTATGCGTGGTATTTGTTATGGCGGAGGAAAATATTATACAGGGTTATTACACGCTTTCAAATGCTGCTATTCCTACAGAGTTAATCCCGGAAGCTATTCAAAAAAAGATGCCAAGATCGTATAAATCGCTTCCTGTAACCTTATTAGGGCGACTTGCAATTGACAAAAACTTTAAGGGGAAAGGCTTAGGTGCGATTCTATTAATAGATGCACTTAAACGATGTTATGAAATTGGCAGCAAAAGCGTTGGGTCGATTGGTGTTGTAGTAGATCCTTTAGATGATGATGCTATAGCGTTTTATGAACGGTTCGGATTTGTCCTTCTTCCAACCAGCGGAAAAATGTTTTTACCAATGGCTGATATCGCGAAATTGGAATTGTAAACTAATTTCTTACAACATCCCCATTAATTCCTTCAACCCATAAATCTCTACCGGCACATCATCCGGTTTTTCTACGCCGAGGGCATTGAAAAATATCGCATCCATACCAAAGCCCAATGCGCCGCGTATATCGGCTTCAATGCTGTCTCCTATCATCAGGCTTTCTTCTTTTCTGGCGCCTGCTACATCCAAAGCATGCTGAAATATCGCAGGGTCGGGTTTGTTGACGCCTACGTTTTCGGAGATGATTACCTGGTCGAAATAATCACCAATCCTGCTGCCGGCTATTTTTATCTCGGTAGATTCTTTAAAACCATTGGAAATCAAATGCAATACATATTTCGATTTCAGGTAGGTAAGCACCTCGTGCGCATCGGGGAACAGGTTGGTTTTGGTGGGGCAAAGCTTTACATATTCATCTTCAAAACCTATTGGTATTACATTGGGCTCAACACCCAGCTCCAGGAAAGTGGTTCTGAAACGCGCCTCGCGCAGGTAATCTTTAGTGATAGCGCCAACATGGTACTGCGCCCAAAGCTTATGATTATTGCGGGTATAGGTTTCGATGAACAGCTCTGCCGAATCCAGGCCGATGTCTTTCAGTTTGTGAATGATGAATAGCTCATGCAGTGTTTCTTCGGCGTTTTTGTCAAAATCCCAAATGGTGTGGTCGAGATCGAAGAAGATGTGTTTGTATTTCGGATTTCGGATGTTCAATTTCGAATTTATTTGATGTTAGACAACGTACAAATCTAAATCAAATTCAACGTTTACTTCTTTAATAAAATTATTATAACGTTCGTCAAGGTGAACTGATGGTGTGCTTTCTCCGTTATCCCTGTAAACGTGTAAGGCACATGAAAACTCGCATAAGTACTTTACAGATATCTCCTTTAAAGTATCAATCCTGGGCTCAAGTATGTCCAATAAATTATTCATTTGATGTTCAAATGGTGCATACTCATCAAGTCCACTATTTAAAATCCACCCGTTCTTTTTGACCCTTGGCGAATCAGGATTTGTGTTTTTTGGATTGCGAAATTCTCCTTTTATATAAACTTTTTGCGGCAATAACCCCAACGTATCAGAGATTTCTGAATGTGATAAATCCTCAAAATTCCAAATAGAAAATCTTAAGTCAACCTGATTTCGTTTCATCATATAATCTAAAGTACAACAAATCCGAAATCGAACATCGAAATTCGAAATCAAAAAATCCCTCCTGACATACCGTTGTCACAAACCATCATTTACTTTGCATAACAGCAATCAACTTTAAGCATGTAAATACGTTATACTATTGTAAAACTGATCACCAATCACTGGTTAACTGATCACTAATCCGTATCTTTATAAGTTCAAATGGATTTTAAATTAACTTCAATATACAAACCTACCGGCGACCAGCCCAACGCCATTCGCCAGTTGGTTGATGGCGTGAACAGCGGCGATAATTACCAAACTTTGCTGGGGGTTACCGGTTCGGGTAAAACGTTTACGGTGGCCAATGTTATACAGCAAACGCAAAAGCCCACGCTGATATTAAGCCATAATAAAACGCTGGCCGCGCAGCTTTACGGCGAGTTTAAGCAGTTCTTCCCGGAGAACGCGGTGAACTATTTTGTCTCTTACTACGATTATTACCAGCCGGAGGCGTTCATCCCTTCGTCCAACACCTATATCGAAAAGGATCTGCAGATCAACGATGAGATCGAAAAGCTGCGTTTGCGCACTACCTCGGCACTGATGTCGGGCAGGAGGGATGTGATCGTGGTTTCGTCCATTTCCTGCATTTATGGTATGGGTAACCCGGAGGATTTTGCCAATTCGGTGTTCAAATTTGCGGTGGGTACGCGCATCAGTCGCAATGCGTTTTTGCACAGGCTGGTGGAGATCTTATATGCCCGCACAACCGCAGATTTTAAACGCGGAACATTCAGGGTGAAGGGCGATATCGTGGATATCTTCCCCGCCTATATGGATCATGCGTATCGTGTATCTTTCTTTGGCGACGATATTGAAGAGCTCAGCACTTTTGATGTTACTACAGGCAAAACGATGGAAAAAATGACCCACATGGTGGTTTATCCAGCCAACCTTTACGTAGCGCCGCGTGAGCGTTTTCAGCAATCTATCTGGGCCATACAGGCAGAGCTGGAAACCCGCAAAAAGCAGTTCATCGACGATCAGCGTTTCCTGGAAGCCAAGCGTTTGGAGGAAAGGGTGAATTACGACCTGGAGATGATCCGCGAATTAGGTTATTGCTCGGGTATCGAGAATTACTCCCGCTTTTTTGATGGCCGACAGCCAGGTGCAAGGCCATTCTGCCTGCTGGATTATTTCCCGGATGATTACCTGATGGTGATTGACGAAAGTCACGTTACCGTTCCGCAGATCAGGGCCATGTATGGCGGCGACCGTTCGCGTAAAATATCGCTGGTGGATTATGGCTTCCGCCTGCCTGCCGCTTTGGATAACCGTCCGCTCAATTTCCAGGAGTTTGAGCGACTGGCGCCGCAAACTATTTATGTAAGCGCTACGCCGGGAGATTTTGAACTGGAAAAATGCGAAGGTGTGGTGGTGGAGCAGGTGATCAGGCCTACAGGTCTGCTCGACCCTGTTATTGATGTTCGACCAGTGATCAACCAGGTGGATGACCTGCTGGAAGAGGTGGATCAAACCGTAAAACAAGGCGACCGCGTACTGGTAACTACGTTAACCAAGCGCATGTCGGAAGAGCTGGCGAAATATATGGACAGGCTCGGCATCAAATGCCGTTATATCCACTCCGAAGTAAAAACTTTGCAGCGCGTAGAGATCTTACGCGGATTGCGTTTGGGCGAATTTGATGTGCTCATCGGTATCAACCTGCTGCGTGAGGGGTTGGACTTGCCTGAAGTATCGCTGGTAGCCATCCTTGATGCGGATAAAGAAGGTTTCCTGCGTTCGGAGCGCTCGCTGATCCAAACGATAGGTCGCGCCGCCCGTAACGACCGTGGCCGGGTAATTATGTATGCGGACAGGATAACCGATTCGATGGCGATCACGATAAGTGAAACCAACCGCCGCCGCGAAAAGCAGATCGCTTATAATACGGAGCATGGCATAACACCAACGACCGTTGGCAAAACGCGCGAGGAAATTATCGAACAGACATCGGTGGTCGATTTCCAGGGAGGGGTGCAAAAGGCCTACGTGGAGCAGGATTCGGTTTCCTTAGCTGCCGACCCGATAGTACAATACATGTCAAAAGCCGACATGAAGAAATCCATCGACAATACCCGCAAGGATATGATGGCCGCCGCCAAGGATATGGACTTTTTGCTGGCCGCCAAACTGCGCGATGAGATGTTCGCGCTGGAGAAGATGATGGAAGAGAAGTTTAATTAGTTTGCAGTTGGTAGTTGGCAGTTTGCGTGAAAATCGCCACGCATTAACTTACGAAGTTTTAGAAACTTCGTAAGTTTGATATTCGATATAGCTTTAAACTTACGAAGTTCCTGAACGCGGACCGTCTGCATAATTCACAAAACTTCGTAAGTTCCAGCCTATTCAGCAAACTGCAAACTTACAACTGCAAACTTTTCTAAATCTGTAACAAATCCCATCAATTAATTGTCATAAAAACAAGGTTTATCATACCGAAACATTTTTCGCGTTATAACCTTATATTTGTAAGCTAAATTTATTCAAATGGAATTTTTGGATTTCCTGGTAGCTGTTATATTGATCCTGTGGGTGATCAGAATGGTACTGCGTGTGGTTTTGCCCATGCTGTTTCAGAAGGTGGTCAACAAGGCACAGCAGCACCAACAAAACTATCAGCAGAACTATACCAACAGCGCGCCTAAACAGGGCAGCGTAAAAATAGACCATATCCCAGAGCAGCCGAAAGGAAAGATCCCCGACTCGGAGGGTGATTTTATCGATTACGAAGAGATAAAGTAGATGGAAGTACCTGTCTTTAAACGGAAGCATTACGGTACGCCGCAGTCGACCATGTTGATCATTGTCAACTACGTGGTGTTTGCAGTAATCCTCGCGATCACAGACGCCAGCGCCGGCTGGTTTTTCTGGATCGCTATGGCCTTGCTGGCGCGTTATAACTACTTCAATATCCGTAAAGACAGGGAAGAATATTCTAAGATCCGCATTATTGCCTATGTTATCAGCGTTGTAGTGATGGTGGCCCTCTTTTTTGTTTTCAGGTTTGCTAATCATAAGCATTAGCCTTTTTTCACATATAATTCCTTTTCACATCCAAATTTCTATTTTTGGGCAATTATCATCCCTGTAAATGACTAATTGGTTCAAACGCAATGGCATCCATCTTGCCATCATCGGCATTTTGTTTATCATATGCTTTTTTTATTTCGCACCTGCTTTCCAGGGTAAAACTTTAGGGCAAAGCGACGTGATGGGTGCGCAATCCACCCAAAAGGAAATAAATGATTACCATGCTAAAGGGATTACCATATTATGGACCAACCAGATACTCGGCGGTATGCCCGCATACCAGATCTGGGCGCCATACCCGGGGAGCATTGCTACCTGGATAGTTAACTCGCTCAACTCCGTTTTCCCTAACCCGGTCCAAATTGTGCTGCTGTTACTTTTCGGCACTTACTTCCTTTTCATCGTTTTAAAGCTTAATCCGTGGCTGGCAGCTGCGGGGGCGGTAGCCTTTACATTCTCATCATATAATATCATTCTGCTGGTTGCAGGGCACTCCAACCAGATATGGGCCATCGCATTTTTTGCGCCTATTATAGCCAGCGTTATCATAACATTACGCGGCAAATACCTGCTGGGCGGCACGCTTACAGCGCTGTTTATGGCTATGGAGTTTAAGGCCAACCATATCCAGATGACGTATTATCTGCTGATGGCGCTTGCGATCCTGTTCGGCATTGAGCTTTATCATGCCATTAAAAACAAAACTGTTCCTGCATTTTCTAAAGCCATTGCCTGTATTGCAGCGGCTATATTATTGGGCATAATGGTAAACGCTTCGCTGATATGGAGCACGATGGAATATAGCAAATATAGCTATAGGGGGCCGTCGAACCTCAAGTCGGCAAAAGGCGAGGTGAATAACGGGCTTTCGAAAGATTATGCCTATCAATACAGCCAGGGTGTAGCCGAATGTTTTACTTTCCTGGTACCGAATGCGTATGGCGGCGCGTCAGGCGACTTTGAAAATATCGACCAGAATTCTTCCACAGCAAAAGCGCTCATCAGCAAAGGCATGCCCGAAGAGCAGGCTGTAACTATGGGTCAGCAAATAATCACCCAATTCCCGGGGCTGGGTATGTATTGGGGCGAAAAAAGGCCATCAACTGCGGGGCCGTATTATTTTGGTGCGGTGATCTGCTTCTTATTTGTTTTTGGTTTGATCATCGTAAAAAGCCGCATTAAATGGTGGTTGCTCGGTACCGTAGTATTAACCATGCTGTTATCGTTCGGCAGCAACTGGCCTTACGTGTCCGATCTGTTTTTCAATTATTTCCCGCTCTACAATAAATTCCGTACGGTCGAATCCATTATAGCCGTTACCAGCATTTGTTTCCCGATACTGGCATTCCTGGCTATACAGGAGATCATTGATGCAAAAGATAAGAGCTATATACTGAAGAAATTACTGCTGGCTTTTTATATTACCGGCGGGTTGATCGTACTGCTGCTTGCAATACCTGGGCTGCTACTAAGCTTTAAACCCAGCGATTTCCAAACCGGTATAGGTTATTTGGGCCAGGCGGTTAAAGGCGACACGGCGCTTGCACAAAGCGTTGGCAATGCTATTGTTGAAGACCGGACTAGCCTTGAACGCACCGACGCTTTTCGCTCGCTTATATTCGTTGCCGTTGCGTTTGGCATTGTATGGCTTTTTATAAAGCAAAAGATAAAAGTAACGGCATTCTCCCTTGCACTATTTGCACTGATACTGGTGGATATGCTACAGATAGACCGCCGTTATTTGAAAGAAGCCAACTTCCAGGATAAGCAGGAAGTTATTGACCAGATAAAGCCAAGGGATGTGGACACGGCGATAGCCCGCGACACCGACCCGGATTTCAGGGTTTTTGATTACAGCCAGTATTCAAGAATAAAAATGGATACGTATAATCCTTTCTTTCATAAATCTATCAGCGGGTACTCTGCAGCACGCTTAAAAAGATATGATGAGTTGATGGATAACCAGCTGATAACGGCGCAGGGGCAACCTAACCAGTCTGTTTTGAATATGCTGAATGCCAAATACATCATCCTGGGCGATCCTAAAACCAATGCCGTAACTGTTCAGCAAAACCCAATGGCTTGCGGCCACGCCTGGTTTATAAAAACTATAAAATTTGTTCCGGATGCAGATGCAGAGATGCAGGCGCTGTCATCTTTTTCTCCAAAAGACGAGGCGATTGTAGACCAGCAATATAAAAGCCAGGCCGTAACATCCGGTACTGCCGATACCACCGGCAATATTAAACTGATGGATTATAATCCCGATCATTTAACCTATCAAGCCCAGTCGGCAACGCCCCAGGTAGCTATATTTTCAGAGATCTATTACGATAAAGGCTGGAAAATGCTGGTAGACGGTAGCGAGCATTCCTATTTCAGGGCCGATTATTTATTGAGAGCCGCTGCAATACCTGCGGGTAGCCATAAGGTTGAGTTTATATTTCACCCGGCATCCTATTACACAGGCGAAACAATTGCTACAGCCGGATCAGTGTTGCTGGTATTACTGCTTGCGGGTACCGTATATGCCGAAACGCGTAAAAAGGGTGCTACTAAAACAGCATAAATGTTTAATACCGTTCCTTTTCACATCCAAATTTCTATTTTTGGGCTGGAATAATTTTTTCTCAGCCATATTAAAAATCTTTAAATGAATAACTGGTTCAAGCGTAATGGTATTCACGTGCTTATGGCCGTAATACTTATCATCATTGCATATGCCTATTTCCTGCCTGTTACACAGGGCAAAGTACTACCCGAGGGGGACGTACAGCGGGCACAGGCTGCGCAAAAAGAAATAATGGATACCCACGCCAAAACCGGGCATTATCCGCTGTGGACGAACAGCATGTTTGGCGGTATGCCGGCATACCAGATCTGGATGTCGTTATCGGACAACGTTACCACTTACGTGCAAAGCGGCTTAAGGGCAGTTTTCCCTGCGCCTATCGATACGATTTTGATCTACCTGCTGGGCGCTTACCTGTTATTCTGTGTGTTAAAGCTCAACCCATGGCTTGCGGCGGCGGGTGCGCTGGCGTTTACATTCTCGTCATACAACTTTATTTTGCTGGTTGCCGGGCATGCCAACCAGGCTTACGCCATCGCTTTTTTTGCGCCGATGCTGGCCGGGATCATATTGGTATTTCGAGGCAAGTACCTGTTGGGTGGTTCGCTCACGGCATTTTTCCTGGCGATGGAGATCCGCGCCGACCACGTGCAGATGACCTATTACCTGTTCCTGTCCATCATCATCCTGGTGCTTATCGAACTTTACCACGCCATAAAAGACAAGAATATCAAGCCTTTTGGCATAGCTGTTTTGTACCTCGTGGTTGCAGGCGGACTTGCCGTGATGGTAAATGCCTCGCTGCTTTGGACAACCTCTGAGTACGCAAAGGAAACCAACCGCGGGCAATCAAACCTTACCCAGCATACTTCGGAGCCAAGCACCGGCTTGCCAAAAGATTATGCCTATGCATGGAGCCAGGGTGTGGGTGAGTGTTTTACCTTCCTGGTGCCAAATGCTTATGGCGGCTCATCCGATTACACCGCTGTTAAAGATATTTCCAACTCGCACATCACAAAAAATCTTTCGGGCGATGGCATAGCGCCAGACCAGGCGGCCGCCTTTGCCCAGCAGCTTACACAGGGCGGATTGGCAACCTATTGGGGCAATAAACAGTTTACAAGCGGGCCTTTTTACTTTGGCGCTATTGTATGCTTCCTTTTTATATTCGGCTTGATTGTAGTTAAAAACAGGCTGAAATGGTGGTTATTGATCACTGTGGTGTTTACCATGTTATTGTCTTTCGGGCGTAACTGGCCTTTCCTGTCGGACATATTCTTCAACTACTTCCCGATGTACAATAAATTCAGGACCGTGGAATCCATACTGGCAGTTGCCATGCTATGTTTCCCGGTATTGGCATTTATGGCTTTGCAGGAAGTGGTAGTGGGAACGGACAGGAAGAAACTATTCAAAAGCCTTCTGATTTCAGGTGGCATTACCGGCGGCTTGCTCCTTATTTTATGGATCGTACCGGGCGTTTTCCTCAGCTTTAAAACCGACGAGCATCAGCAGATGATAGATGCGCTTACGCAGAACCTTAAGAGTGTGGCGCCTCAAAACGCAGGGACACTTGCCAACTCCATCGCCAGCGGCCTTGTACAGGACCGCCAGGATATTGAGCAGGCTGATGCATTACGGTCGTTGATATTTGTGCTGATCGCTTTCGGTATTCTGTGGGTCTTTATCAAACAAAAAATAAATGTTACCATAGCGGCTATAGCGCTGCTGCTGGTTACCCTTGTTGACATGTGGGGCGTTGACCGCCGTTACCTGGGTAATGAAATGTTTGTTGACAAGGAAGATGTTGGCGCACCGCAAATGCGGCAGATAGACCAGTTGATCACCAAAGATACTGATCCGGATTTCAGGGTGCTTGACCTGAGTATGGGCAACCCTTTCCAGAATGCCAAGACCTCGTATTTTTACAAAAGTATTGGTGGTTATCATGCAGCAAAACTGAAACGTTATGACGAACTGATCGATATGCAGTTTAGTAAAAGCACCAACCAGGACGTGCTGGATATGCTGAACACCAAATATGTTATTACGGCCGACCCGAAAACGGGCGAAGCAAATATGAAGGCCAATGAAACGGCATGCGGCCATGCATGGTTTGTAAAAAGCGTAAAATATGCTGAGAATGCCGACCAGGAAATGCAGGCCATCTCCTCGTTTGATCCGAAAAATGAAGCGATAGTTGATAAGCAATACAAAAGTATTATAGGCGGCGATGCTTCAGGTGCTGCCTCAACTTCTACAATTACATTAACGCATTACTCACCTGATACATTAGATTACCACTCAGGTTCTCCGGTGACAGCTGTAGCTGTGTTCTCTGAGATTTACTATAAAGAGGGTTGGACAATGTATATTGACAAGAAAGAAACCCCGTATTTCCGCGCTAATTATCTTTTGCGTGCAGCTGTGATTCCTGTAGGTGAGCATGACATTAAATTCGTTTTCCATCCTGCATCATATTACACCGGCGAAAAGATCTCGCTTGCAGGTTCTATATTGCTGATACTGGCATTAGGCGGTGCAGCTTTTGCAGAAAACAAGCGCAGGAAATCGCTCCCAAAAGTTGTTGAGACTAAAAAACCGGAAACAGACCCGATAAAACCCGAACCTAAAAAGGTTGAGCATAAAGCCCCGGTTAAAAAGGGGAAGAAATAAATATTCCATCTCCGCATAGGAGATAAATGAAGCCATCTTTGAGACAACTTATAATTAATGGATGTCGCGAAGATGGCTTTTTCTGTTATAAAAAACGTGTCATTTCGACGAGCAGCGCAGGGATTGTGAATGGAGCGAGGAGAAATCTTTTGCGCCAGCCTTGCCACCATGTATGGCGCATAAGATTTCTCACCGTGCCCTAACCGCTCAAGCCAAATGCGCGTGCAGGTTCGAAATGACAGTTTTTTAAATGATAATCAAGGACTTAATCATTAGTGCGCTTGTTCTTCAACCAATACCATCCCAAATTAAAAGCAATGACACCGTGATTAAACACAGTAGGTAATAGCCCGTAATGTTTTTTCATGATATTGAACCGCTCCACTAAACTTTGCTTGTGCTTTTTTTTCGACATGCCGCCAACCAGGTATTTGGCTACGTAGCGGTTTACATTTACAATAGTTTTGGCCTTTTTGGCGATGCGTAATATCCAGTCGATATCGGCGCTGAGCTGGTATTGCCGGTCGTAGGGCTCAGCCAATGCGCGTTTGACATAGATAGCCTGGTGACTTACGCTCATGCCGTATTTAAAACTGCGCCAGGTGAATTTCTTTGGCGCTTTGTGGCGGCGCTGGCCGAGGCTTTGGCCATTGGCGTCGATCATTTCCGTTTCGCCATAGTAGATATCGGCACCCTCTGCCGAAGCGAATACGGCGGCAACGGTTTCAGCATTAAAAAACTCATCGCCTGAATTCATGAAAATCACATAGTCGCCATTGGCGGCAGCGAGGCCTTTGTTCATGGCATCGTAAATGCCTTCGTCCTTTTCGCTGATGATGCGTGCAATGTGCTCTTCGTATTTATGTACCACATCCAGCGTGCCGTCGTTTGAAAGACCGTCGACTATGATATATTCGATGTTTTGATAGGTCTGCCTGGTAACCGAAAGTATGGTGCGCTCAACGTCCTTTACATTATTATAAACGATGGTAATTACAGATAATATGGGCTGACCGGCTATCATTTTTTAAGCAAGGATTGGTATAGTTTAATGTATTGCCCGGCTACTGTTTTGTTGTTAAAATCGTGCAGCACTTTGTTGCGGGCATTTCGCGATAGCTCGTTAGGATTTGGCACATAGAGCATTTCGTATAGCCCATTTGCCATATCCCCGGCATCTTTAAAATTGGCGAGATAGCCATTCTGCATATGATCGACCATCTCCGGTATGCCGCCTGTATTAAAGGCCACAACAGGCGTACCGCATGATAGTGACTCCATTACCGTGTTGGGCAGGTTGTCTTCAACAGACGGCGTTATAAACACATCTGCCAGGCTGTATACTTCCGCTATCTCTTCCTGCGAGGTGATAATGTTTAATTCATGTACCGGGAAGGGTAGGGCATTCGTATCAAAACCTTTGTTCTTGCCGAAAATTACCATCTCCATTTGTCCTTCAACCGGGTAATCCTTTTTTAGGATATCCAGCGCGTTTACCAGGTAACTTATTCCCTTGCGCCTGTCGTTGATATTGGCAGCGCCAAAAAGGATGATCTTTTTGTCAGGACTGATATTGCGTTTTGCCCGGATCTCCGCTTTGTTTTTTGGTGAGAAGATGGCGGTGTCAATCGGATTCGGAATAGCGTTTATTGGATAACCTTTCAGGAGTGAACTTTCCTCAGCAACACCAGCCAGCCACTTGCTGCAGGCAACAAAATTTACATTTTTAGTTGCCGAATACATATCCGCTTTTCGCAGCCAGCCGGTGTGAGAGATATCGTTCGGGCCGGGGTTTCTCAGGAAAAAACAATCGCCGCACTCACGCTTAAAATGATCACATTCGCCTGAATAATGGCAGCCGCCGGTAAATGTCCACATGTCATGCAGTGTCCATACGATGGGCTTACCTAACGAAAGTAATTCTTTCAGATCACGGATGGATAAAAACCCCGAATTCGTCCAGTGCAGGTGAAGGATATCCGCCTCTTGTACCAGTTTTTCGTTTTTTATGCTTACACCTGCATTGGCCGTGGAAAAGGCGAATCGTACCGACTTGTCTCTTTCCTGAAAAGCGATAAAAGGCAACCGCTCGTATAAAAAATCGAACTTTGATCGTTTGCGGTCGAGTGCGTTCTTTTCTACGCTTTCCACATGCGGATCTGTGGTCTTCTTTTGCTGTACCAGCAGGCTGGCATCAATACCCTGTTCTTCCAAAGCCTTTAACAAGCGCATACAGGCCGCGGGAGCCCCGCCACCGGCATCGGATGTGTTGATCAGGGTAACTTTCATTCACGCAAGTATAATATAATATTGCCAACGTATACACTGAAAATTTTCTGTTAACCCGAAAAATGATACTTTTGAAGGCTTATAAAGCTAACTAACAATAATGCCCCGTAAAATGAACTTCTTTGCTTATTTGTTCCAGGACCATGCGGCTAACCGCCAGAATTTTAAGGGGCAATTGGTGCTGTTCATGTTCCGGCTGGCGCAGCAGGTCAACCGGTCGGCAGTGACCAAAGTGATCTTTTATCCATACCTGGTATTTTACCGTTACGTAGTGGATTGGCTGTGGGGGATAGAGCTGCCGCGTAAACTGACGGTTGGCAAAGGCTTATCGTTATTTCACGGGCATGCGTTAGTAGTTAACCAGGCTGTGGTGATCGGTGATAATTGCATTTTGCGCAATTCGGTTACTATCGGGCACCGTAAATTGCCTGATGGTACCTTCAGCAAATGCCCGCGAATTGGTAATAATGTAGATATCGGTGCAAATGCTTGTATTATTGGCGATATAATAATAGGCGATAACGCGGCGATAGGCGCAGGGGCAGTAGTGTTTAGAGACGTGCCGCCGGATAGTGTTGCCGTGGGTAACCCCGCCCGGATCTTGGAGAGAAAACAGCAAATAACAATTGTTGATGGAGAATAACCTTACCGACCGGGACTTTTGGAAATCCTTTTGGGAATCGAAAAAGGACCTCATCTTTCATATCAGGCCCGATTACGTTTTCGGCGATATCCTTGGCAAACTGATCGCTGAGAATGGTTTGAAAAATGCCATCGAACTGGGCGGTTTTCCGGGTTATTATTCCATCTACCTAAAAAAATACAAACGCATCGATACCACGCTGTTTGATTATTACATCCACCAGGGATTGATCAAACAGTTGCTGGAAAAGAACGGCTTAAAGGAAGGCGACATCAATATCATTGAAGCCGACCTGTTCAAGTACACCCCAAAGGAAAAGTACGATATGGTGCTCTCTTTCGGGTTGATAGAGCATTTCAGCGATACCAAAGCCATTATCGAAACCCACCTGCAATTTCTGAAACCGGGCGGTATATTGTTTATTACCCTGCCCAATTTTACCGGGGTGAATGGCTGGATCCAGCGTAAATTCGATCTTGATAATTACAACAAGCATAACATCGACAGTATGAACCCCACCATGCTTGCCGAAACCTGCAAACAGTTGGGATTAAAAAATGTGGAAAGCTATTACCATGGCCGCTTTACCGTATGGCTGGAAAACAGCGGAGAAAAATCAGCCATGGCAAAAACTGTAACCAAAGCAGTTTGGTGGGCAGGAAAGATCGCCACGAAGATCGTTCCGGTAGAATCGAAAGCGCTGTCGCCTTATATTATATTGAAAGCGCAGTTGTAGCCTCGCATGTAATTTATGCACGCGACCCGGTGGACTCACCCCGACGAGGCTTCGCCCGTCGACCCTCTCTCTTGCTTCGCGAAAGAGGGTAGCTGCAGAAATTTTCGTACCACATAATTTTGTGAAATGTTATTGCTTTGCCCTCTTTCCGCGTAGCGAGAGAGGGCAGAACAGCGAAGCGCATTCGGGTGAGTCCACCGGGTCGCGTGTATTACCTACCGCTTCACCAGATACTTCACCCGCAATTGCCTGATAAAAACCAGTCCGCGTTTTAACAAACTTCCTTTCCTGTTGGCCAGGAAGTTGCGTATTGCCACATGCGCGCGTGGGTTTTCCTTTATCTCGGCCGGGAATTGCTTTACAGGTTTACGGGCAATGTTTACCTGGTAGGTATTCTCAATATTGGAATGCACCCCCGAACCATCATGCCCTATGTTATGGATGAGCGAATGTGAAGGATTAAGCACCAATCCGCCTTTCAAAAATATAGAAGCATACCAGCGGATGGCCCATGAATTGTTTTTCCCGGCCTTAAATTCCTGCATTTGCTTCCAGAAGTTCATGGTGCCGTCGATAGAAAAGCGGTTGATCTTGTCTTTATCGAACTGCGCCATCAGCTTATCGATGTCAGGCTCAAAGCTTTTCCAGGCCCGTGACCAGGTGGCCCAGCCCCAACTGGTGGCGATGCGGTAAAAGAAGGTCTCAGGCAGGCCTTTGTCTGCCACATCGAACATGTAGGCGCCAATATGCATTACGTCGCTCTCGTTGGCGTATTTAGTAAGCGCTTCGTTAAAATATTCGAGTGTATAAGGCGATGAAAGCAGGTCATCCTCAAAAACGATCACTTTACCGTATTCGGCAATCAATTGCGTAACCCCCGCGATAATGGAATTGGCCAACCCCTTGTTCTCATCGCCCTCTATCACCTTTACCGATTTGAAACCTTCAACCTCTTCAAGCAATTGGCGTACTTCGTCGACCCTGGGTTTATCAGCATCCGTTTTTGGCCCATCAGAAAAGACAAACAATCGTGATTCAGCCGCCAGCTCGTTTTTTTGCAAATAGCTTAGCGTGCGACGGGTATGATCGGGCCGGTTGTAAACAAATAAGGCTATAGGGGCAAGGGTTTGCATTGTGGCGGTTTACTATTTCTTTATTTTAAATTTAACGAGCATTTGGTCCACTTTCTCATTTATGTCCGGCGAAATATGGAATAAATAGATCAGCGAGCCGTAAATAATCGTTGTTATACTGCTGCGTACAATAATATCTGCAGGCACATTTGGCATCTTCCAAAAATAATATCCGGCAGCAAAACTTACGGCTGTAATAATAATTACCAAAATGTGTTTTAACCTGAATGGCTGTAGTTTGAAACGGTATTTGATATAAAACCAGGTAATGAAATTTAAAAGCGTGAGTGTAAGCAAGTAGGCAATAGCCGAGCCGAGGCCCTGGTATTTTGGTATAAGCAGGTAATTTACCAACACACAAAAGCCAACGGAAATAACTACAAACAGCGTAAAAAGCTTATACTTATGCGATGCCGTAATGATATAGGCATTTAACCCGCCGGTAATATCAACCAAAAATCCCAAGCCCACTACTATAAACAAGCTAAAATACTTTGGGTCGACGAACTCTTTGTTGTGTGCGATGGCATAAAGATTTTGCCGGTTTACGATGACCCCGATAAAAAGCAGGCAGCCTACAACCATTTGGATGATGGACGTTTTACTGTAAACTTCGTCGATTGCTTTCATGTCGTTCGTTTTCCAGGCGTTGGAAACTATCGGATAGGTAGTGCGGCTCAGCGCCTGCGCGGGTACGCCAATCACTATAGCGATATTAAAATACCAGCTGTACACACCCTGCACATCATCGCCGGCCATAGCACTGAGCATTAGCGTATCAACCTTTTGCAGCAGCACGTAAATGGAACTGGAAATAACAGTAAAAATCCCAAAATTAACTATCGCCCTTTTCTCAATGGTTTTAAAACTGAGATCGCTTGTCTGCCATGAAAACTGACCGCTGGCTGCAATGCTGATGAGCATAAGCAAAGCGATGAGCCCGTTGCTGCCGATGTATAGAAAAATGAAATCCTGGTAATTGATCCACCTAAAAGCCATCATCACCAAAAACACCGTGGTGAGGAGCCGGAGCAGAACGGATTGCAGGAAATTTGAATAGATGGTGATATACACGATGCGCCCGGTCATCTCGAGGTAGTTGAACACGATGACGAAAAACGACATTGGTATCAAATAATAATAATAGCGCTGGTACAGTGGCGAGGTTCCTGCATAAGCAGAAAGAATAACCGGCTTAAGCGCTACATAAACAATAGAGGCAGCTACAAAGCCAAGCAGCGATAGCATTACCGTCCAATGGATAAAGCCGTTATGCTTTTTATCTTCGGTACGATAGAATGGGAAATACCTGAGCAATATGCCGGGTATGCCCAGCGATGCGATAAGCGAATATAATACCGAAATGCTTATGATAAGATTATAAAAGCCGTACTCGGTTGAGGTAGCGAAAAAAGGGAAGAGCAGCACCGTATTAACATAGGCGATGACCATCCCCACATACTGGATGATGGTGTTTTTATATGCCTGTTTTTTTACGATGCCCATTTATTAGTTGCGGTTGATATTTATAGAGACGGTTGGAATATTAAAATTTTGCTGGATCGGCTTTGCCCAATTTACCGTCAATGCCATCATTTACAGCCTGAACCAATTTTTTATATTCAACTGTTTTATTGCTTAAAAGGCTTATGATCCATAGCCAGGCCAAATATATAAGCTTATTGAGCCTGAAGATAAATTTATTTTGGATGGCTACCCGCGAGTAGAAATAGATGCGGTTGCGCACATGGTAATAGGTGCGAAAGCTCCATTCATCCAGTAATTGGTCATGAAATAACTGCTTTTTATAATTAATGCCCTGTGATTTATCTATATCAATGATCCGGCAGGCAGGGATCATCCATATCCGGCCGCCATGTTGTGTGATGCGATAAGTAAACTCCGAATCATCTACATATAGATAGAAACGCTCATCCGGAAAGCCTATCGCGCCGATCATATCCCGGTGAATCATCAGTCCGCCATAGGGCACATAAGGCATTATTGCCCGTTCTTTTAACGGCATTCCGGTGAATTGCTTATCTTTTGTCTTACGCAGTTTATTGCTTATGATCCTGAACAAATGAAAGCCGAGGAAATTGTCGGGTACTAAGTAAAAACGATATGGATCTTCGCCTTTTGCTATTATCACATGCGGACGCCTGTCGTCGCGGAAGCAGAACAGCGCTTTTTTGTCATTTACCCCCGGCGTGGCTTGCCATTGTTTCAGCAGGTCGTCAATTACATTTTCCTGCGGGAGGTTATCATCGTCAAGCAGTAAAAACAGATCAGCGCCGGTTGAGTTTACTGCATATTCCATGGCTTTTTTATAGCCTCCTGCCGAACCAAGGTTTTCTTTGCTGATTAATACGGTGATCTTACCGCTGCCGATCTCATTTGCTTTTGCAGCAACATCATAAACTGAGGCATTGTCAACCACTACAATATCAGTAACCTGCAGAAAGCCGTTTGCACGGCGCAGTACCTGTTCAAGCAGATGCCACCTGTCGCCATAAGTAACTGTGAGGATGCATACGGTATATTGCGTTTCTGCCATCAGCTTCCAAAATTATAATTTAATCACGATTTAATGTATTTAATGCGTCAGACTCCTGTTGGGGGCGAATAAAATTTATTTTAGGCGCCGGGCAGATTATTTAGTTATTTTTGGCGCTTTGCATAATTATTAGAAATGAACGATTTAGAAACCTATTTTAACCAGAATAAAAAAAGGGTTATTTACAAATGGTCGCACTATTTCGAGGTGTACGACAGGCACTTCAGCAAATACAGGGGCAAGGATATCGTTATACTGGAAATAGGTACTTTTAACGGCGGCAGCCTGCAAATGTGGAAGGATTATTTTGGTGATAAAGCCAAAATTTACGGGATGGACATTAACCCGCTTTGTAAAGAAGTAGAAGAAGAAAACATTAAAATATTCATCGGCTCACAATCCGACCGTGATTTTTTACGTAAGGTAAAAGAAGAGATCCCGCCTATCGATATCCTGATAGATGACGGCGGCCACACCATGCTGCAACAGATCGTATCTTTTGAAGAACTGTTCGATCATATAAAACCTGATGGCGTTTACCTTTGCGAGGACCTGCACACTTCCTATTTCAGGGATTACGGCGGCGGCCTTAAACGCCGCGGCTCATTTATAGAGTATTCAAAGAATTTTATCGATTACCTGCACGCCTGGCATTCAAGGCAGCGTTCATTTAAGGTAAACTCGTTTACCAGATCAGTACACTCGCTGCATTATTACGATAGCATACTGGTTATAGAAAAACGGCCAATGGTACAGCCAAGCTCATCAAAAACCGGTACGCAAACTATTCCATACTATGCACCGGAATACAAAGGATTTGGCCTTGTTATGAAGAATGTGCGGTACAGGCTGCGTAACGTGGCCAACAAAGTGCTGGCAGCCTTAAGGCTCCCATTGAAGAATGGCGATTTTGATTACTAATATCACTCAACAGAAATAAAAAGAGCCGTAGTGCATATTGATTGCATTACGGCTCTTTTTATTAATAGTAGTAGCAGCTTTATTAATCAACTACCGGACTTGCGGCCAAATAGAGTTTGGTGATTTCGCCTGTCCTGAGTTTACGGCCATAGAATCGCGCATCGCTCATTGCGCCTTTCCAGAAATAGGAAGTTGGCTGCAGTGGTGTATCCTTGCCGAAATACATAGTGGCATCGGTATTAGCGGGGCTGGTAGTAAATTTAGTTGAACCATTAACTACCCCATCTTTATAGAATGTTACAGTATTGTCTTTCGGGCTAAAGGTAATGGTAAGCATGTGCCATTTGTTCAGGTCGATACCCGAAGTGCTTACCGCATTATTTGCGCCGCCGCCTTCGCCAAAACCCTGTACACCAAGTGGGTTTCCATACCCATAACCGTCAACAGAAAAAGTGTAGCCGCTGTTTACATCGCCTGTTCTTTTCGAAACAATATGCGATCCGATGGATTGACTGTACTCGGCAAGGTTTACCCAAACATTGATTGAAAAATCTTCATTGTTCAATCGTAATGCCTGGTGGTCCACAACCGAAACATAGCTGCTGCTATCCCCCGCAAAATAATAAGCGCCGTTTGCGTTGCCAAATCTGTCGGCAATACCGGTTACATTGTGTGCAACACCATTGTAATTATGACCCGAAAGATCGTTAGGCGTATTGTTGAACGGGTAATAAGCAATCAGTCCATAGTTCAGGCTGTCAGTTACCGATACTTTTGCGCTTACCGATACGGTGCCGGTTAGGTTTGTTACCGAAATGGTTGATAGCCCCTTCTTTTTAGCAGTGAGCAAGCCGGTATTTGAGATACTGATAATGGTAGTATCTGTAGAATTCCACTTAAGTGAATCGATGTGATAATCAGACGGTGTTACGGTAAGCGGTATCTGCCTTGTTGTGCCGATAAGCATTTGCAATGTGTCGCCGCTTAACAGCAGGCTGGTTAACCGGTCGCGCTTTGCACTAGGCCCGTTAATTTTACCACAAGATGCGAAGGCTGTAACTGCAAGTAGTAAGTAAAGAATTTTTTTCATGTGAGGGATAGGTTATTTAATCTTTAGTGTTCAAAATGAAATATGATGATTGTTTTAATTAGGAACGTGTATAATTTCTAGATTAGAATAGCAGGTGAAAATTTTTATGCGATAAGATTTATAAATCTATAACAAATATATGTCGTTTTAATGGAATCTAAAACAAAAAAAGACAAGCAGTTAGCTTGTCTTTTGTAACGAATTTAATACATATATTATTGATTCTGGAACCTTTTTGCGTTTATTTTGCGCTCGTTTTCGTTCAGGTATATTTTACGCAGACGGATACTTTGCGGGGTAACCTCGATGTATTCATCAGCCTGTATGTATTCCATTGATTCCTCTAACGAGAACTTGATAGCCGGTGCTATACGTACGTTGGTATCGCTGCCTGAAGCACGCATGTTGGTTAACTGCTTGCCTTTGGTCAGGTTGATCACCAAATCGTTATCGCGGATGTGCTCGCCCAGTACCTGGCCTTCATAAATATCAACTCCCGGATCGATATGGAAACGACCGCGATCTTGTAGCTTATCTATAGCGAACGCTGTTGTTTTGCCACTATCCATCGATACCAATACACCGTTTGCACGGCCTGGTATTGGCCCTCTCCATGGTTCGTATGATTTAAAGCGGTGGGCCATGATCGCCTCGCCTGCTGTTGCAGTCAATACGTTGTTACGTAAGCCGATGATACCGCGTGACGGGATCTCGAACTCTAAATGCTGTAAGTCGCCTTTTGGTTCCATTACCAGCAGGTCGCCTTTGCGCTGGGTTACCAGCTCGATAACTTTACCGGCTACTTCGCCCGGTACGTCAACGATCAGGGTTTCAATCGGCTCGCATTTTACGCCGTCAATTTCTTTTACGATAACCTGCGGCTGGCCTACCTGTAATTCGTAGCCCTCGCGGCGCATGGTTTCAATCAGTACGGATAAGTGGAGGATACCACGACCATACACCAGGTATGAGTCAGGCGATTCGGTTTCAACAACCTTCAGCGCAAGGTTTTTCTCCATCTCTTTGTATAAACGGTCGCGCAAGTGGCGTGAAGTCACAAATTTACCCTCTTTACCAAAGAACGGTGAAGTATTGATGGTGAACAACATATTCATTGTCGGCTCATCAATGTGGATTACTTCCAGTTGTTCCGGGTTTTCAAAATCGGCAATGGTATCGCCGATATCAAAACCTTCAATACCTACAACTGCGCATATATCGCCTGATTTTACTTCGGTAGCTTTTACCTTACCAAGGCCTTCAAAAGTATAAAGTTCTTTGATCCTCGATTTTTGGATCTTGCCATCACGCTTAACCAGCGATACCGGCATATTTTCTTTTATAGTACCACGCGCAACACGACCGATGGCGATACGACCAACGAATGATGAATAATCAAGCGAGGTGATCTGCATTTGCAATGTGCCTTCGGAGATTGGCGCAGGAGGGATGTTTGCCAGTATAGCATCCATTAACGGGAAGATATCAGTAGTTGGCTGTTTCCAGTCGGTGCTCATCCAGCCTTGTTTTGACGAACCGTAGATCACCGGGAAATCCAGCTGATCTTCAGTAGCCTCAAGGTTGAAGAATAATTCAAAGATCTGTTCGTAAACTTCTTCAGGGCGGCAGTTCTCTTTATCTACCTTGTTTACTACCACAATTGGCTTAAGGCCAAGGGCCAAAGCTTTTTGGGTAACAAAGCGGGTTTGCGGCATCGCGCCTTCAAAGGCGTCGCAAAGCAGCAATACACCGTCGGCCATTTTCAATACGCGTTCAACCTCACCGCCAAAGTCGGCGTGGCCCGGGGTATCGATAATGTTGATCTTTACATCTTTATAACGTACCGAAACGTTTTTCGAAACGATGGTGATACCACGTTCGCGTTCCAGGTCGTTGTTGTCCAATATCAGTTCGCCCGTCTGTTCGTTGTCCCTGAATATCGCACAGCTGTGTAATATTTTATCAACCAAAGTAGTTTTACCGTGGTCAACGTGTGCGATGATCGCTATGTTCCTGATTTTTTGCATAAATGCGCTTCCAAATTTGGCGCAAAGGTACGCTTAATTTATGAGATTCGGAAAGAATTTGGAGGATTTGCAGGGAAATCGCTTTTAAGATTTTAAAGTGCGGTTATTCAATATTTGGGCTAAAGCCCGAGTAGGCTAATAAACCGGACCGTTGGCTAAAGCCAAACGGCAATAAATTTTATAATTCCCGTCCCATTTATGGGGCGGATAACTGTAAAAAATGCATTGGCTTTAGCCGAATATCCGCAGAATATTAAAAGCAATTTCTCTTGGTGTATCTATATAATCTGACGAATTGTCGTTTGCAGATGTTAGTAAAAAGTCAAGTTAATCTAACTTTGATAATAACTCGTCAATGTGAGCTTCTATCTCATGTTGCTGTTGAATCGGAAGGCTTTCTAGTTTTTCGACAACTTTAAGATCGATGGTATATGAGTATGAATGAAAAACTTTAATTGGTTCATTAAAGTCATCTGACATCCAAATTTTACCCCTAAGCGCTCCAAACCCCCGTCCGCTGGAAATCGCATCTTCTTTGTACGACATCACAATTACCAAATCTTCTACGCTTTTCCTTGCTTTAGCCGGAAGACTTTCAATCATTTTGGTTAAGGCTTCGATCTCCATAATAATGCTAATTTACAAAAATCATTCCTTAGCTACAATTTAGCATTTAAACTTTAGCGGTGGCGCAGAGGGGGTGTAAGCTTTGCGCGATGGCAGGGGTGTGTTTAGGCGCCCTGCATCCTGCCGGTTTGTTATTACACACCCCTACAGCCGCACATTTCCCAACGCGCCCCCTCTCGAGAGGGGAACTAAAACCAGCTACATTTAAAGCGAATTTTAAAATCGATTTCCTGTTTAAACCTGCATTATCCTCTAAAACGCCCTCACCGCCCGTACACCTTCTGTCCCGTCTATCGAAACCAGCTGGTAAGCATCATCCAATACATCCTGCGAAAATGCATATGGGCTGCTTACTGTAGCGGTGCTCGAGCTCCAATAGCCTGCTGCGGTAAATGAGATCAGTCCCTTGTCCTGTAAATTCTTTTTTATCAGCAGCAATTCATTTCTCGATGGCAGAAACCAGTCGCTAAAGCCGTTTATCGAATAGTCTTTGCACAGATACGCCGCGTAGCCGGTTGGGGTACCTAATTTGCTGATGATATAAGTTGTATTCAGCTGGCCCGAGCCTACGGCTGTATCGGTAACAAATAGTGTAGTAATGCTCTTATAATTCCCGTTTTCCCAGGGTGTAGAAACGGTCAGGTCGTTAGGCGATGCTACAAGACCGTGCTCGCCGGTATTGTCCACATAAAAAATGATTCCGCCGGCATAGCTTTGGCCGATCTTTATCGGCGGGGTTGCGGTGGTGAATTTTACCTGGTCGCCATAAGTAACGCCCGATATGGTGATCACATATGCCCTCACATAGTAAGTTATCCCCCCGCTTAGCCCGGTTAACTGAAGCGAAAAATTGGTGGATTTATCAAAAGTGGTTGCCTTTTGCCCGGTTGTAACTACAGGGTTGGGCTGCACATCCCAGCAAACGCCGCTTGATATATAATCGCTCCCAACAGTATTTAATTTACCGCCGCTAACCGCAGTTGACGGCGTGATGCTGGTAATGTTATCGGTTGTTACCGCTTCAGTGGTTACAGTAGTAACCAATTTTGGGTTTGTGTTTTTATTGCAGGAAAATAAAGCAGCACCTGCTGCCATACATAAAAACAGGAAAGAGGCTTTCCGCTTGTTCAGGTAAGTTTTCATAAAACACGATTTTGGTTAATTGGCCGTTTTTAAGGTTTGAAGTTTAAAACACGCTAATTTAATGTAAAATCGTTTTACTTACCAAATGCCCAGCATAAAAATTTCGACATGGCCTTACCCCAGGTAGCGGCATTATGGCTGCCATTCACAACTTCAAGGTACTGAATCTCACCCGGGCGCTGATAGCCTTTGGCCTCCAGTTCTTTTATCAGATCGATGGTATCGTCGATAGAATCGATAATACCGTTTTTGTTGCGGTCTGCCGTTTCATCTTTAGTGCCGGTTTGCAGCCAGAATTGCATATTGGGTTTGTTGTTGCTTTCGCGGATCATGGCATGGGCAATACGGTCGGCATCGGTATAGCCTTTGCCCAGGTCTTTACTGCGCCACCAGAACGAGCCGGAGAACACACCAACTTTGTTAAAAATGCCAGGGTTGTTCCATGCGATACCCAATGCGGACAATCCCCCTAAAGAAAATCCTGCAAAGGCAATGCTTTCAAAGCTTTTCAGCGGGATCAGCTGATCTATCTCGGGCAATAATTCATTCTTTACAAAATCTGTATAGAGATCAGCTTTTGCACCGCGCTTTTTAAAATCCGGCTTGCCGGCTACGCCATATTCCTGTAAACGTTCGTCGCCGGCATGTATGGCCACTATGGCTACCGGTTTTATGCGGTTGCTGTTATATAATTTTAACAGCGTTTCTGTGAGCTGCAGGTTTTCGAGCTCCTGGCCGTCGTTAAGCAGCAGCAGGTTTAAAGGTTCGGCAATATCGGCCTCGTCAGGCAATAAAATAGTGCAGGCTACTTCGCGCTGCAGCGGAGCAGAATTTATAGTGATCTTATTTTCGGTAATCGTCATTTCAGTCTCGGTCCAGCCCAAATACATCGTTCGTTCAAAATTAATAAAGGCGGCAAAAATAGCTTATCCTTTTCTTTTATACGGCGTTAAATAAAAAATGACCGAAATTTCGCTTTCCAACCTATCGCGCTCCGTTTACCCACCCTCCGAAGGAGTCCTTCGGACCGACATCGCTAAGCCGCTTGTCGGCCCTCCCTTTGCTTCGCACAAGGAGGGCAAGCACGTTTTCCTTAACTTAATGGCATTGCCCCGTAAGGGTTAAAGGTTGGTAGAAAAAAATATCCATAATATGATCCATGCCATAGGTACGAACCCTGATAGATTTCCCCTCCCCGAGGTTACTGTGAGAACACATCTATAACTGTAGTGAAATCTTCCATATTGCCATTGACTTTAGTCAACGGAACTAGGTAATCAAGTAACGGCTTTAGCCGAAATAGTTGGGCTAAAGCCCGAAAAGATTGGAAATTAACCCGTTGACTAAAGTCAACGGCAATATTAGGAATCAGAACTTGATTAACTTACGCCATATCTATCATTATAAGGTTAAAAAGATGTGTCAACACAGTAGCTCCCGGTAGGAAATTGATTTGCCGTCTGTCATAAATTCATTTTCAACATTTCATTAATTTATTTGTTACCTTAACGCTCATAAACACAAACATTTTGACTGAACGCTATCACCGCTGGTATTCCCCAAACCTGGGGCTCGACGTAGAAATGCTGGTCTTCGGCGACCGGGGTTATCCTGTTATCCTGTTCCCGACCTCGCAGGGACGATACTTTCAAAATAAAGATGAAGGACTGATCGAGAGCGTACGCTGGTTTATTGACCAGGGCCTGGTAAAGATCTATTGCCCGGAGAGTTTCGACTGGCTTACCTGGTACAACAAAGGCGTGAGCCCGGCAGACCGTGCAAAGAACTATGCGTGGTACGATAAAATGCTGCTGGAAGAAATTGCGCCCTGGGCCATGCACGAAACCGGCGTAAACAAAGTAGCTACGGCTGGATGCAGCTTTGGCGGTTATCATGCGGCTAACTTCGCGTTCAAGCATCCGGATAAGATTGGGCACATGTTCAGCATGAGCGGCGCGTTCGATATCAAGATGTTTATGGATGGTTATTATGATGATAACGTGTTTTACAATAACCCGATGGATTACCTGCCCGGCAGTAACCAGGGCGACCTGTGGCATATGAACATCATACTGGGTACTTCCGATTGGGATATTTGCAAGGAATACAATTTCCAGCTATCCAATGTGCTGAAACAAAAGAACATTAACCACTGGCTGGACGTACGTAAATGGGCGGATCACGACTGGCCGATATGGAAGCAGATGTTCCCGCATTATTTATCGACAATAAGGTAGAGAGATTAGAGACTGGAGATTAGAGACTGGAGATTAGAGATTAGGAAAAGTGATTAGTGATCGGTGACTTGTGATTAGGATTGTTGGATTGATAAATTAAAAAAGACAAGCAAACTGCAAACTTAAAACTGCAAACTAAATATACTACCATGAAAAAAATAGGCATCTTATTCGGACAGGAAAATTCGTTCCCGCAAGCGTTTGTTGAACGTGTTAACCAGAAGGCCGAAAAAAATATCAGCGCCGAATTTGTGCGCATTGACAAGGTGATACAAGCCGAACCGCTGGATTACGCAGTGATCATCGATCGTATTTCGCAGGATGTACCGTTCTATCGCGCAACCTTAAAAAACGCAGCCATTTGCGGCACTGCGGTTATCAATAACCCTTTTTGGTGGAGCGCCGATGAAAAATTCTTCAACAATGCGCTGGCCGAAAAGATAGGCGTACCGGTGCCAAAAACGGTTATCCTGCCATCGAAAGAACTGCCCGACGATACGACAGACAGATCATTCCGCAACCTGGCTTACCCGCTGGACTGGGATGGCATTTTTAACTATGTTGGCTTCCCGGCCTATATGAAACCATTCGACGGCGGCGGCTGGAAAGAAGTTTACCAGATCACCAGCCTGGACGACCTTTGGCCGAAATACGACCAGACCAAACAGTACGTAATGATGCTGCAGGAAGAGATCATTTTTGAGGATTATTTCCGCTGCTATTGCATAGGCGGCAAGCATGTGCGCATTATGCAGTATGAGCCGCGCAACCCGCACCACCTGCGCTATGAGCACGGTAAAGCGCCTGCTGCCAAAAAGCTGCTGGAAACGGTTAAAGATTATGTGATCAAGCTTAATAAATATTTAGGGTACGATTTTAATACGGTAGAGTTTGCCATTCGTAACGGCATTCCATACGCTATCGATTTTTGTAACCCTGCACCGGATGCGGAAGTAACCAGCGTGGGTCAGGAAAATTTCGACTGGGTGGTTGAAACCGCTGCTGATTACGCCATTGAGCGCGCCAAAAAGCAAAAGGACGGCATAGATAATTTAACCTGGGGCGAGTTTGTAAAAACCGGTGCTGCGGGCGTTCCATTACTGGATAATGAGAAAAAGGTGGTTAAGAAAGCAGCTAAGAAGGATGCTGAAGTTGGTGCGATAGATCACCCGGTAACGGATGAAGGGACGATAAAAACTGCGCCGGTGAAGAAGGCTGGAGCGAAAAAGGCGGCGAAGAAATAAGCATAGCAATTTTAATATAAAATTGCTGGCAGTGTTTTGCCACCCTTAGCCTGCAGGGAGGCAGGTGTAGCGGTATAGCTACGCTTTTATACATAAAAACGCTACGCTTTTGCTACACTTTGCTACAGTTGTTGAAATTTTAATATGCAGATATACAGTTAGATGCGTTTTATGGTAACGAATTATTTGGGGTGAAGTTATCCTTCCTATTGCTACACTAAAACCGTTAAAAAGTGGTAATTTTTAGTGATTTTATGACTAAACGCAGCCATTTTATAAATAGCAGTGTACGTGCCGGTTATGGGGATGGAATATTTTATTTGTGATTTCACCAATAGTGCTGCCAAATTTTATAACTTTCAATTATGAACGAATTTACCCTTGGCGTTGAAGAGGAATTCATGGTGATCGATCCGGTTACACGTGAGTTGAAATCGCATGAGCAAAAAATTGTAGAAGGCGCCCAAAAGATACATGAGGACCAGGTAAAGGCCGAAATGCACCAGGCGGTGGTGGAAGTTGGTACGCACATTTGTAAAAACACCGATGAGGCCCGCAAAGAAGTAAACAAGCTGCGCAAAACCGTTGCCCAACTGGCCGGTGATCTCGGCCTGCGTATCGGCGCTGCAGGAACGCACCCGTTCTCGCATTGGCAGCACCAGCTGATCACCGATCACCCGCGTTATTTCGAGATCGTGGATGAAATGCAGGAGGCTGCGCGTTCAAATCTCATTTTCGGTCTGCATGTGCATGTAGGTATCCAGTCGCGCGATCTGGCGGTGCATATCGCCAACCAGGTACGGTATTTTTTGCCGCACGTATATGCATTGTCGACCAACTCGCCGTTTTGGGAAGGAAGGAATACAGGGTTCAAATCATTCCGCACTAAGGTATTTGATAAATTTCCGCGTACCGGGATACCGGATTATTTCAGCAGCATTGAAGAATATGACCGTTACATCAAACTGCTGGTAAAAACCAACTGCATCGATAACGCCAAGAAGATCTGGTGGGATATCCGTGTACATCCATTCTTCGAGACCATCGAGTTCCGCATTTGCGATTGCCCGATGCTGGTAGATGAAACGATGGCTTTTGTAGCACTTTTCCAGGCGCTTTGCAAGAAGTTGTATATGCTGCGCCAGCAAAACATGTCGTTCATGAACTATAACCGGGCGCTCATTAACGAGAACAAATGGCGCGCGGCGCGTTATGGCATCGACGGCAAAATGATAGATTTTGGCAAGGAAATGGAAGTGAACACCCGCTCGCTGATATTGGAGCTGCTGGATTTTGTTGACGATGTGGTGGATGACCTTGGCTGCCGCGATGACCTGCAATATGTGCACAAGATACTGGAGCACGGCACCGGCGCCGACAGGCAGTTGGCAGTTTACCAGCAAAATAATAGTTTTATCGACGTTGTGGATTATATAACTTCGCAAACTTTAAAGGGGGTGTAAGCGCGAATGGCAAAAATCGAAAAACGAAAAGTAAAAGTAGCAGTACTCGATCTATACAACGGTATCGAAAACGAAGGGATGCGCGGTATCCATGAAATCCTGGAGCGCTATAGACTAAAAAACGATCTCGACCTTACATTTAATGTATACGAAGTGCGCCGCAATTGCGAAATGCCGGACACCGATTGTGATATTTATATCTCGAGCGGAGGACCGGGCAGTCCGCTGGATACTGAAGGTTCAGAATGGGAAAAGAAATATTTTGGATTGATAGATGCGCTGGATAAGCATAACAAGTCTGATCATCCGCAAAAGAAATACGGGTTTTTTATCTGCCATTCATTTCAACTGATGTGCAGGCATTACGGGCTTGGATACATCAACGAGCGCCGTTCGCCCTCTTTTGGTGTTTTACCAATACACAAAACCTCGGCAGGCCAAAACGAAACGGTTTTTGACGGATTAACCGATCCGTTCTATGCAGTTGATTCGCGCAGCTGGCAAGTGATCCACCCTAACGAAAAACAGTTTACCGATTTGGGCATGCAGCTACTTGCTATTGAAAAAGAACGGCCTTATATTGCATTGCCCCGCGCTATGATGGCGATACGTTACAGTAATTGCTTTATCGGCACGCAATTTCATCCCGAGGCTGACCCGGGAGGCGTAAAAAAAATGCTCCTCCGCCCGGAAAAGAAAAAAGAGGTGGTAGATGAGCATGGTTTGGATAAATACAACCAAATGCTGGAGCTGCTGGATGATGCTGACAAACTGCAGCACACGCAAAACTCCATGATCCCGAATTTTTTGGATGAAGCAATAGGAAGTTTGCAGGAAGTGGAATAAGCTCAGACTGACAACCCGGCACAATTTTAGCATATCATTTTCTCATGGATCCATCAGCCCGCAACGCATTTAACCACAATTTTACTGATGAAAAGTATCAGCAATTTTTAGAACGGCTGAACAATATTTCAGAATCGAATATCGAATTCCGGGTTGCGGAAACGCCAGTATTTTTAACCAAAGATTTTCGAAATAAACTGATCGAGGCTGGTAGCGACGTTATCCAAACCATCCTTCGTCCTGATTTTAAAGAACTTACCGAACGTTCCATCCCCGAAAAGTGGCGCATACCCAATGAAAATGATCATCCGCATGTTATTGCGCTGGATTTTGGCATTTGTAAGGATAAGTATGGCGAGATCGTACCTAAACTGATCGAATTACAGGGTTTTCCGTCATTGTTCGGCTTCCAACTTTTTCTTGGCGAAGCATATCAGCATATATTTAATATACCCGATGAATGGACAACCTATTTTAACGGCCTTGGTAATGCATCCTACACAGGTTTATTAAAGGAAACCATCCTCGGCCCGTATCAGCCGGAAGAGGTAGTGCTGATGGATGTAAATGCGCCTCAGCAAAAAACGGCCATTGATTTTTACTGTACAGAGGAATTGATCGGCATCCCGGTATTAGCCCTGGGCGATCTGAAACAGGAGGGCAACCGGCTTTATTACTTAAAGGATGGCGAAAAGAAATACATCAAGCGCATTTATAACCGCCTGATATTTGATGAGATAGATAACGATCCGGAGATCTTTAAAAATAATGTTGATATCCGCCAGCCGCTGGATGTGGAGTGGATCACGCACCCGAACTGGTTCTATCGCATCAGTAAATTCACTATGCCTTATTTGCAGGGAGATTATGTGCCCAAGACGCAATTCCTGCACCAGGTAGGCCAAATTCCGCATAACCTCGAAAACTATGTGTTAAAACCGTTGTTTTCATTTGCAGGGCAGGGGGTGATAATTGACGTAAAGCCTGGCGATATCGAACAGATAAAAGATCCGGAAAACTGGATCCTGCAGGAAAAGGTTAACTATGAACCCGTTGTGCAGGCGCCGGATGGTGGTGTAAAGGTTGAAATAAGACTGTTATATTTGTGGCCCGATGGCGATTCGGCACCAACGCTGGCAATAAACCTTGCCCGTTTAAGTAAAGGCAAAATGATTGGGGTACGGTATAATAAGGATTTTGACTGGGTTGGCGGCACAATTGCATTCATGCGCAGTTAAACCATATACTATTTACACTGTCCTTACGTATATAATATTAAAAATGTATTAATTTTGTGACATGAATATCCAGGTAGTCATCATATTACTTCTTTTTTCTGCAGCTGTTTTCTATGTTGGGCGCATGCTCTATAAAAATCTTTCTGCAAAAAAGGGCTGTGGCAGCAACTGTAAATGCGGGGTGGATTTTTCAGGCATTGATGCCCCAAAATCGCATAAATAACCAAAACCAATTATATCTTCGTCCCAAAATCATTTTGCCTAAAGTAATTTTATCTAATGTCGGATAAACAAGTTTTTCAGGCTGAGACTAAAAGCAGGTGGAACCGTTTTAAATGGCTCAGCCGTGTTTTAATTATAGTAATGGTTGGCGCTGTTGTGGCTGCGGCTGTTGCCATCACGTCAAAGCAATATCCTGTACTACCCAACCTGAACGAGGCCCCCAAAGCGTTGGACAAATCAACCATCGAGGCTTTAAAACGCTCGGCTAGGTACAAAAAACATACCCTACAGGTAAACGAGATCAGGAAGCTGGCCCGCGAGAAACGCCTGCACCAGCTTAAACAACCCAATAATAAAGACCGTATCAATGCAGGTTTCTATATGGCGTGGGACCCGCAGGCTTATAACTCACTGGCGGATAATATGTCGCGCCTGGATATGGTGGTTAGCGAAGGATTCACCATAACCCCAAACGCCGATACCATTACGGCAAAGATCGACACAGGCCTCATCAGGCTTAACAAGCGGTATAAAAAGCCGGTGCTGGTATCCATATCAAACTACATCAATTTCAATAATTCTTCAGGCGATTTTGATACGAAGGATATTCTCCGCATCGTAAAAAGTAAAAAGTCGCGCGCGGCATTCATCAATAGTATTGCTGTACAGCTGAAGAAATACAATTTCAGAGGGATCGACCTTGATTTTGATAACGTTCTGAACCGCAAAACGCCGGATTACATCGAGTTTGAAAAAGAGCTTTACACCACACTGCACCCTATGGGCTTGCTGGTAACGCAAAACGTGATACCACAGGATGAGCAGTACGACCTGCAATTCCTGCAAAAATATAACGACTTCTTGTTCGTGATGGCTATTGACCAGCATGACGAAAACAGCCCCCCCGGGTGAACTGTCAGATCAACACTGGGTGGAGCAAATCCTGGATGATGTATGCTCAAAAATTCCAAGCGAAAAGGTGATCCTTACCATTGCCGGAGGCGCTTATGACTGGCCCGAAGGCAGCGTAGGCCGTTCAGTAAGCTACCAGCAGGCCATCAGCTCGGCGCAGGAAGCGCATAAATCCATTATTTACGACCCGGTATCCGCCAACCTGCATTATAGCTATAACGACCAGGCAGGCCTACCGCACAGCGTTTATTTTACCGATGCAGCCACAAATTTTAACATTATCCGTATGGCGGATGATTGGGCAACCGGTGGCGTGGCTTTATGGCGACTTGGCGAAGAAGACCCGCGCATGTGGTCGTTCTTCCAGAAAAACTTATCTATCGACTCATTAAAGAAAACCGGGGTTGATATAAAAAGGTTAACGGATGTTGGTTTAAACAACCGCATCTCCTACACCGGCGATGGTGAGGTGCTCGACCTGGTGACAACGCCGAATCCGGGCAAGATCAACGTAAAGCTGGATACCATCAACTATACTATCACCAACCAGACTTATATTACGCTGCCAACCAAATACGTTATCCGTCGTTATGGTTACGCACCGGGCAAGATCGTGCTGACGTTTGACGATGGCCCCGATCCTGATTTTACACCGCGTATCCTTGATATCCTGAAGCGCGAGCATTGCCCCGCTGCATTCTTTGTGGTAGGTTCGATGGCAGAAAAAAATATCCAGATCCTGCGCCGTGAATATGACGAAGGTTACGAGATCGGTAACCATACCTATTTCCACCCGGACATTTCAACCATCAGCCCTCAGCGTGTAAATTTTGAGCTGAGCGCAACCCGAAGCATCATTGAGTCGGTGACCGGTCGCAGTACCATCCTGTTCCGCCCGCCGTATAACGCCGATGCCGAGCCGCAAACTTTGGCTGAAATTATACCTGTGGCGCAAGCTGCAAAAGAAAGCTATATCACCGTAGGCGAATCCATCGACCCGTGGGACTGGTACCCCGGCGTAACTGCGGACAGTATCATTGCCCGTGTGGAGCATCAGAAAGATGCCGGTTCGTTCGTGCTGCTGCATGACGCCGGCGGCGAAACCCGCGATGAAACTGTTAAGGCGTTGCCTGAGATCATCCATTTTTTCAGGAGCCACGGCTACCAGTTTACCACTATTGCCGATGTGCTGCACAAAACCCGTGCTGACCTGATGCCGCCTATCCGCGACGACGCCAATAGTGGCATAACCGGATTTTTCAATAATATTTACGTTAATGGGTTGTTTTATCTCAATTGGTTCTTTATCTACTTATTCATTGCAGCTATTTTCCTGGCGCTCGGTCGTATCGTGCTCATCGGCATACTTGCATTAAGGCAATACTCCGATAGTAAACGCGACCAAGCTGCTCCGATACCAAAAGACCAATTGCCTGCGGTAAGCATTATTGTGCCTGCCTATAACGAAGAGGTTACGGCCAGTAAAACCATCGAAAGCTTATTAAAGACTGATTATCCTAATTTCGAGATCATTTTTGTTAACGACGGCTCGAAGGATAAAACCTTCGAAGTGGTGCATAAAGCCTATGGCGATCACCCGCTGGTGCAGGTGCTCGATAAACCGAACGGTGGCAAAGCTTCAGCCCTAAATTTTGGCATTAACCACGCGCAACATGCCTTTGTAATATGTATTGATGCGGATACCCAGCTGAAAGACGATGCGGTTTATCACCTCATGACCTACTTCACCGATGAGGAGATTGGCGCAGTAGCGGGTACTGTAAAAGTGGGCAACGCCAATAACATGATTACTAACTTCCAGGCCATCGAATACATCACCGCGCAAAATATGGACAGGCGCGCCTTCGATGTGATCAACAGCATTACCGTTGTGCCGGGCGCTATCGGCGCGTTCCGCAAGTCAGCTATATTTAAGGCAGGCGGCTTTACTTATGATACCCTGGCCGAAGATTGCGATCTGACTATGCGTATACTTAAAGCAGGTTACATCGTAAAAAACTGCGCCGAGGCCATCGCTTATACCGAAGCGCCTGAAACCCTCAATATGCTGCTCAAACAGCGCTTCCGCTGGAGCTTTGGGGTAATGCAAAGTTTCTGGAAGAATAAAGACGCGCTGTTCAACAAGAAATATAAGTTCTTCGGTATGGTAGGTATGCCAAATATCCTGGTGTTCCAGATCATCCTGCCGTTGTTCTCACCATTAGCCGATCTGATGATGGTCGTTGGCCTTTTCAGCGGCAAACCGTGGAGGATCGTAGGCTATTACGTAGCATTCGTGATTGTGGATTTCATTGTCGGCATGATCGCGTTCTGGATGGAAAAGGAGAACTTCAAAAAACTGCTTTACATCATCCCGCAGCGTTTCATCTGGCGACAGCTGATGTATTACATCCTCATCAAAGCCGTTCGCCGCGCACTAAAAGGCGAGCTAAGCGGCTGGGGAACAGTGAAGCGTACAGGTACGGTTAAAATACATGATCCGGCTGCTGTAAAGTAATAAGTTTTGG